>JACCDK011842326.1_pt1 | contig 36398 bp, 31 predicted proteins | sample 7445871 | NCBI WGS metagenome assembly JACCDK01 (sample SAMN15323436, study PRJNA562643) | freshwater metagenome | isolation source: river surface water | place: USA:Blue River Watershed | collected 2017-08-15 | reverse complement strand
GATTGTATTTCTTATCGAAGGTAGATGATAATTATAGAAAAGTATTCAAGGGCAATGACCCTAATGAAAAAGAGAGTGATGGTATTTTAATCACATGTCAATATGGTAAAGGTACATTCACTTATACAGGTATAGCTTTCTTCAGACAATTACCAGCTGGTGTGCCCGGAGCATATAAATTATTTGCAAACATTGTAAGTCAGTCAAGATAATATGATAGGTGTTGATTGGTTAGTCTTATTTGCTACTCTTTTATTTATAGTTCTATATGGAATTTATAAAAGTAGAGGGAAGAAGAATTTAGATTCTTATCTATTAGCCAATCGTGAAATGCCTTGGTATAATGTTGGCCTCTCAGTAATGGCTACACAAGCAAGTGCAATTACATTTTTATCGGCACCAGGACAAGGTTTTACAGACGGTACTCGTTTTGTGCAATTCTACTTCGGCTTACCATTAGCTATGATTGTATTATGTATTACTTTCATTCCAATATTTCATAGACTGAAAGTTTATACTGCATATGAATATTTAGAACAACGCTTTGACGTTAAGACTAGAAGTTTTACTGCTTTTCTTTTTTTAATACAACGTGGTGTTTCTACTGGTATTACAATTTACGCACCTTCAATTATTTTATCAACGCTACTTGAAATTCCGCATTATTATACAACTAGCATTATCGGTGTTTTAGTTATTTTATATACTGTATATGGTGGTACTAAAGCAGTATCGCATACACACTTTTTGCAAATGTTTATTATTTTTTCGGGGATGTTCATTGCTGGTTACATCATCATAAAATTATTACCCGAGGGATTTGGTTTTTCAGAAACATATCATTTAGCAGGTGAATTAGGTAAGCTTAATACAATTGATATGAAACTAGATTGGAATAATAAATACAATTTATGGTCTGGTTTGTTAGGTGGATTCTTTTTGGCGCTTTCATATTTCGGTACTGATCAATCACAAGTTGGTAGATACCTTGCTGGTAAATCAATTAAAGAAAGTAGAATGGGATTGTTGATGAACGGATTGGTAAAGATACCTATGCAATATTCGATCTTATTAATTGGAGCATTGTTAGTTGTATTTTATCAATTCTACTCAGCTCCACTGTATTTCAACGAACAAGCAGTAGCAGAGATTAAAGAAAGTAAGTATGCTCCTAAATATGATTCATTAGAAAATGTAGCAACATTGTTAGCTAGTAAAAAGAGTGAGAGTATTAATTTATTATCTGAGGCTTATCAGAATAAAGATGATGTACAAGCTGCAATAGAAGTTGCAAAATTAAAAGTATACGAATCGAATTACCAAGCTTTAAGAAAAGAAACTAAAAGCATGTTTAATGAAGCCAAGCTTTTAAACGATGCTGATGATAGTAATTATATTTTCTTAAATTTTGTGATGCATTATATGCCGAAAGGTCTAGTCGGATTAATAATAGCAATTATATTTCTTGCATCAATGGGTTCAACTGCTTCAGGTTTGAGTTCATTAGCATCTACCACTTGTGTTGATGTCTATAAGAATTTAATCAATAAAACTAATACTGATAGTAACTATGTAAATGCATCGAGATATTTCACTGTTGCATGGGGAGTGTTCTGTATGTTCGTTGCTTTTTTTGCAGGCAAATTAGGTAATCTAATAGAGGCTGTGAATATATTAGGTTCTCTATTCTATGGTACTATTTTAGGAATTTTCGTGGTCGCTTTTTACTTCAAAAGATTAGGAGCAAACGCTACATTTTATGGGGCATTAATTGCAGAAGTGATGGTGTGCTTGGTGTATTATTTTGATATAACAGCATTTTTATGGTTAAATGTAATAGGATGTGTAGGAGTAGTAACCTTTGCATACCTATTACATTTTACCGCTAAACGTTAAAGTTGTTTTTCTAAATCTTCGCGACTTAAAAAGCCAACATGTGAAAATGTTCTAGTATTCTTTTTATAAACATAAATGGTAGGTAATGCATCAACGCCTAATTGCTTACAAAGCTCAGTGTTTTTATCTGCATCTATTTTAATTATTTCAATTTTATCAGACATTGTCTTTTTCATGTCTGCTAAGTATGGAGCCATTTTTTTACAAGGTGCACACCATTCAGCATAAATGTCTACTACCACAATTTTATCATTCTTAGTTAGTGCATTGAATTGCTCACGAGTAAGATTAGTATTTGCAGAAGAACTCTCAGTTGAACTTGCCGCATCACCTTTCTCCTCAGGCATATTTGAAGCTCTCCATTTCATAATGCCACCATTTAATTCTATTATATTTTTGAAGCCTGCTTCTTTCATAAAGTTTGTTGCACTTGCACTTCTACCTCCACTCATGCAATAAACATAATAAGTTTTGTTAGGGTCTAATGCTTTTAACATAGTTTCTGCAGAACTAGAATTCCAATCAATATTTAACGATTTAGAAATATGCCCGCCTGCATATTCACCTGGAGTTCTAACATCAATTACTACTCCGTTTTTATCTGCTTCAAATGCTTGTTTGAATTCAGTAGGAGCTAATTTAGTTATGCCTTGTTGCCCATTGCTACATGCAATTGTGAAAACTGTAAAGCATGCTGCTAATAATATATTCGTTATTTTTCTCATGATTATTTTCCTAATAATTTATTTAATGCTAATTCTTGTTCTTTTGTGATGGTACTGTTTTTTTCTAATTTATATTTTACGTTCGGATTTTTAGCTACTGTTGTTTCGATAGTTTTTAATATGCCATCTCTACTTATTAGAATCGATATTTTATCATTTACCTTTTTTAAAGTTAATGCTTTAGTCAAGTCTTCAACTCTATAATTATCAATAGCTATTATTTCATCGTTAACATTTAGTCCTGCTGTATATGCCGGGCCATTTTTAGAAACAGCTGTTACATTTAATTTCCCGTTTGTATTTACTGCCGTTACGCCTAAATAACTCTCGTTTTTATTTGCATTTTGATTGACTAATTTAAGTCCGGCGATAGCTAAATAATTCTCATAATTTATACTCGCTGTACCATCTATAACTTCTGCATAAAATTTATCTAAATTTCTGCCAGTGAATTTTTCAGCTGCTTGTTTGAATGTATTGTTATCAAATCCGATATCTTTCTTTTCGTAATATTCTTTATATAAGAATTTCATCAAGTCATCTAAGTTTTGTTTACCAGCTGAATGCTCAATGATCATTAAATTAATTAACAATGCAGCAATACTTCCTTTGTCATAATATGAAACTTGAGAGTTGTTTGAATTCTCATTTCTTCTATAATATTTTATCCATGCATCAAAGCTAGATTCGCTTAATGCCTGTACTTTGTCGCCAGGTAAATTTACCTGAGCAGAAATTTCATTTGCGATGATCTCTAAGTATTTATCTTCTGTATAATAACCTGCTCTTTTAACTATCCAATTATCGTAGTATGCAGTAAAGCCTTCTGATACCCATAATAAATGAGTGTAATTTTCTTGGTCGTAATCGAACGGACCTAAGACGCTTGGTCTAAGTCTTTTCACATTCCATAAATGGAAGTACTCATGTGCAACTAATCCTAAGAAACTGTTATATGTATTTTCGTTACTGTATGCATTTCTTTGTACCAATAAGCTAGTAGAATTCAAATGCTCTAATCCGCCTCCACCACTGTTAACATTGTACACTATAAATGTATAGTTCTTTACAGGGTTTTTGCCAAATACTGAATTCGCAGTTTCGATGATTTTGATGAAATCTTTTTTTATTTTTTCTCTGTCATATGTACCTGGTCCGACCATCGCTACATAATGTGGAATACCCAATGCATCGAATTCAATAATATCTTGGTTGCCGATTTCTATCGGTGAATCAGCTAGAACATCGTAATTATCGGGATACAATTTAAAGAGATTATTTTTGTCGTGATCTAATCCGCAAGAAATTTTCTTCCAATTATCTCTTGGAACAATATTGATTTCTGATTTCAAGTTTTTATAACCTTCAACATACATGAAAATATTAGAGCCATTTAACGCAGCATGTGATTCATCAATAAAACTTGTTCTTACAGTTAGTTCAAATGCATAAACTCTATAACTAATTTTTAAATTCCCATTTGTATTTGCAACTTTCCAAGTGTTTTTGTTAATCTTTTCGATCTTAGTATTAACACTATTAGACATTGCTTGTACACCTTCAACATGTCTGGCGAATTCTCTTACTAAATAAGATCCAGGTGTCCAAACAGGAAGCTTTAACTCCAATTCTTTTTCTTTAAGCCCATTTAATTCAATTTCTACATCTACATAATGGGCTTGAGCCTCAGGGAAACTTAGTTTATATTTTATGCTTTCAGCCATAAGCTCTGAAATACTACTCATAATCAATGCTATTAATATTATTTTCTTCATTTAGATATTTAAGTTTTGCTTAATTTGTAAACAATTATACAAAAATAGACCATTTGTTTTAATTAAGTGATTTAGTATTAACAGAATTAAATTATAAATGTTGCAACATTTAGCTTTATCTTTGCAATTTACCAAATAATAATTATTCAATGAATATCAAGGCTTTAAGGTACATATCATTCATATTGTCATTCCTTTCAATTGCAGTATTTACTTCATGTAATAAATCAGATTCTGCTGCTAATAAGAAAGCAACAGATGGTAAAATGAATCAGAAAGTAGCCGCAAATTATATTGTTATAAATGATACTACATTAAAAGAGAGTATTGTTATTACTGGTAATATTCAAGCAGAAGAATCTGTAGACTTAAGAACTGAGAGTGCTGGTAAAGTAACGAAGATATTTTTCTCTGAAGGTGCTAAGGTAAAACAAGGTGAACTATTATTAAAAATAAATGATCAAGAACTAAAAGCGCAATATGATAGAGCAAAGGCTCGTCAGAAGTTAGCTGAAGAACAAGAATATCGCCAAAGAATTTTATTAAAGAAAGAGGCAATTTCACAACAAGAGTATGATATTGTTTTTACTGAACTACAATCATTAAAGGCTGAGACTGAATTAATAAATGCACAGTTAGCAAAAACAGAGTTGCGCGCACCTTTTTCTGGGCAGTTAGGATTGAGAATGATTTCGGTAGGTGATTACATTACACCGTCAAGTTCTATCACTAAATTAGTGAAGAATGATAAAGTTAAAATCACTTTTTCTATACCTGAAAAGTATTCAAATAGCATGAAGAATAATGCAGAGATTATCTTTATGGTAGAAGGGAATAATAGAAAATACAAAGCGAATGTTTACGCAATCGAACCAATGATAGATGAGAATACTAGAACATTACAAGTTCGTGCAATTGCAAATAATGATGGTGAATTAATGCCTGGTTCATTTTCGAAAGTGGAACTAGAATTGAAAGAAATTAAAGATGCAATATTAATACCTAATCAAGCAATCATCCCTATACTAAAAGGTAAGAAAGTTTATACTGTTGAAAATGGTTTAGCTAAAGAAGTAATTATTGAAACAGGTATTCGTAATGATCAATTTATTCAGGTGACATCAGGACTTAAAGTTGGAGATACATTAATTACAACAGGTATCATGTCAATCAAAAATGGATCGAAGTTAATTTTAAAATAATGAGTTTATCAACAACAAGTATAAAAAAACCAGTACTTACTATTGTGATGAACTTACTCATCATGTTATTTGGTTTTATTGGATATAAATATTTAGGAGTAAGAGAGTTCCCATCTATTGATCCGCCTATCGTATCTGTAAGAACAAATTACCCTGGTGCAAACTCAGATATTATTGAGTCTCAAATCACAGAGCCATTAGAGAAAGTAATTAATAGTATAGATGGTATAAAGAATATTTCATCATCAAGTAATCAAGGTTCAAGTATCATCACAGTTGAATTTAACTTAAGTAAAAATATTGATGAGGCAGCAAATGATGTACGAGATAAAGTTTCACAAGCTGTTAGAACTTTACCTAAAGATATAGACGGATTGCCAGTTGTATCTAAAGCAGACGCTAATTCAGACGCAATTCTTTCAATGACTTTACAAAGTGATACACGCTCTCAATTAGAAGTAAGTGATTATGCAGAAAATGTAATCTCACAACGCCTTCAAACAATACCGGGTGTTAGTAGTATTCAAATATGGGGACAAAAAAGATATGCAATGCGTTTATGGTTAGATCCAATTAAACTTTCAGCATATAGATTAACTCCACTAGATGTTAAAAATGCATTAGATAGAGAGAATGTTGAATTACCATCAGGGAAAATTGCAGGTAACTCTACTGAGTTAACAGTTAAAACAAGTGGCAACTTAAGTTCTGAAGATGAATTCAATAATTTAATTATTAAAAATGATGCAGAAAAATTAATTCGTCTAAGAGATGTTGGCTACGCAGCACTAGGTCCAGAAAATGAAGAATCAATGTTGAGAGAATCGGGTATACCAATGATTGGTATGGCCTTAGTGCCTCAGCCTGGTGCAAACTATTTAGATATTGCTGATGAGTTTTATAAACGATATGATCAATTAGAAAAAGAATTACCAAAAGACTATCGTTTAAATATTGCACTTGATAATACCGTGTTTATAAGACAGTCAATCACAGAAGTTGCAGAAACTTTAATATTGTCATTGATACTAGTAATTGCAATCATCTACTTATTCTTTAGAGATTGGAGTATTGCTTTAAGACCTTTGATTGATATACCCGTTGCATTGATAGGTACTTTTTTTGTAATGTATCTCATGGGATTTTCAGTCAACGTATTAACATTACTTGCTATAGTTTTAGCAACAGGTTTAGTGGTTGATGATGGTATAGTAGTTACAGAAAACATCTTCAAAAAGATTGAAGAAGGCTATTCGCCTCTAGAGGCTGCCATTAAAGGTTCAAACGAAATCTTCATGGCGGTGATTTCAATTTCAATTACACTTGCAGCAGTATTTTTGCCAATAATATTTTTAGAGGGTTTCGTCGGACAGTTATTTAGAGAGTTTGGGGTAGTTATAGCTTCTGCTGTATTAATATCAGCATTTGTATCGCTTACTCTAACTCCGATGTTAAATGCAAAGTTGATGAAAAATGGACATCGTAAAAGTAAGTTTTACGAATGGTCAGAACCATTCTTTGTAAATATGGTAAATGGATATTCAAGAACACTTGATAAATTCTTAAAAAACCGAGCTATAGCATTAGTTATTTTGTTGATATGTTTCTTGATAATCTTTTTTGTTGGAAAGCAATTGCAATCTGAACTATCGCCTTTAGATGATAGAAGTGCATTACAAATTTCAGTATCAGCACCAGAAGGAGCATCGTTTGAATATACTGATTATTATATGTTGAAGTTAGCGCAAACGCTAATGGATTCTGTACCTGAAAAGAAAATTGTATTAACTGTTACTTCCCCTGGTTTTACAGGCTCAGGTGCTGCTAATACTGGTTTTGCACGATTGAGAATAGTAGAACCTCATGAGCGAAATCGAACACAAACACAAATTGCAAATGCAATCACAAATGCAACCAAGAACATGCCAGAGGCAAGAGCATTTGTAATACAACAACAAACAATTTCTTCTGGTGGTAGAAGAGGTGGCTTACCTGTTCAATATGTTTTACAAGCACCAAACTTTGAGAAACTAAGAGAGGTATTGCCAAAGTTTATGGAGAAGGCTCAACAGAATTCTACCTTTACCATGATAGATGCAGATCTTAAATTTAATAAGCCAGAATTATCGGTAGAGATTGATAGAGAGAAAGCGAAAAGTTTAGGAGTGTCTATAATCGATATTGCACAAACATTGCAGTTGGCATTGAGTGGACAAAGGTTTGCGTATTTCAATATGAACTCTAAGCAGTATTCTGTAGTAGGGCAGTTTGATCGATTAAATAGAGATGAACCTATAGATCTAACATCCATATTTGTTAGAAATAATAAATCTGAGCTAATACAATTAGATAACTTAATAAAATTAAAAGAACAAAGTAGTCCGCCTCAATTATATCACAACAACCGCTTTATGTCAGCAACAGTTTCAGCTGCTTTAGCACCAGGTAAAACCATTGGTGATGGAATAGAAGAAATGGATAAAATTGCTGAAGAAGTTTTAGACGAATCATTCTCTACTGCTTTAGCGGGTACATCGAGAGATTTTGCTGAAAGTAATTCAAATATTTTATTCGCATTTATTTTATCATTAATATTAATATACTTAATTCTTGCTGCTCAATTTGAAAGTTTTATTGATCCATTTATAATTATGATTACTGTTCCATTAGCAATAGCAGGTGCTGTATTGTCTTTGTGGATATTTGATCAGACCTTGAATATTTTTAGTCAAATAGGAATAATAATGTTGATAGGTTTAGTAACTAAAAATGGTATTTTAATCGTAGAGTTTGCAAACCAGTTAAAACTGCAAGGCTTAAACATGGCAGAAGCGATTCGTCAAGCATCAGCTGCACGTTTAAGACCAATTTTAATGACTAGTTTAGCAATTGCACTAGGTGCCTTGCCAATTGCATTATCAATAGGTGCAGCTGCTAAAAGTAGGGTAGGCTTAGGTATTGTAATTATTGGTGGTACTATATTTTCATTGATATTAACTTTATATATAATTCCAGCAATTTATACTTACATGTCGAGAACTAAGAAAATTGATACTGTAAATTATGAGGCTTTAGAGAAGTAGAAAAAATGACTAAAAGAAATTATATAGCATATTTATTTATTATAATTTTCATATTCTTATTTAATATAGTTTCTGCTCAACAGAAATTAAGTTTAAATGAGAGTATACAAATCGGATTAGAAAATAATTACTCAATTAAAATTGCTAAAAACCAAGAATCAGTTAGTGAAGAAACAAGAAAAGCTGGTCGTTCTACAATATTACCAAGAGTAGATGCGAATGCTAGTTTAAATCAGAGTATAAATGATACACGTCAAGTATTTGTAACGGGTGGTATCAATGAAAGAGATGCTGCAAAAACAACAATACAAAATGCAAATGTTTTAATGACCTGGACATTGTTCGACGGATTGAAAATGTTTGCAGCATATGATAGATTAAAAGAACTTGAAAAGTTAGGCGAAGTAAATACTAAGGCAATGTTGCAAAGTGTAGTTGCAGATATAATTATAAACTATTACGCTATAGTTGCTGCTCAAGAACAAATGAAAGCCAGTAAAGAAGCTTTAGAAGTTTCTAAGTCACGATTAACTATAGCTGAAAACAAGAATAACGTTGGCTCTGGTTCTACTTTAGATTTATTAAATGCAAAGGTCGATTACAATGCAGACTATAGTACATTTTTAAAGCAGCAAGAAACATTAAAAACATTAAAAATTAGATTTAATGAACTTTTGATATTGCCAATAGATAATTCATTTGACTTAATAGACACTATACCTCAGGCTACAATATTAGACTTGAACACTATGTATGGAAGGTTGAAAGAACAAAATCCACAATTAATATCAGCAAAGAGTAGACAAAGAATAGCAGAGCTTAACATAAAAGAAGTGGCAGCTGATAGATACCCTACTCTACGATTGAACTCAGGTTATAATTTTAATAATCAAAATGCTGAAGCTGGTTTCTTTATTGAAAATAGAAATCAAGGCTTTAATTATGGTGTATCAGCATCGATAAATATTTTCAACGGCCTGCTACAAAGTAAGAGGGAAAAAATTGCTAAAATCGAATCACAATCGGCGGAGATGGATTATTTGAGTACCAAACAAAATCTTGAAGCAAATTGGAACGCTTTAGTCAATTCTTATCAAAATAATTTAGCCTTACTACAACTTGAAGGCGAAAATCAACAAGTTTCAAAAAGAAATTTAGAAATTAGTAACGATAAATATAAGCTCGGGGGCATTTCTTCATTTCAGCTAAGAGAGGCGCAAAGAAGCTATATAGAGGCTAATAGTAGATTTGTAAACGCACTTTATCAATATAAACTAGCCGAAACTAGTCTATTAGAATTAGCTGGCGATCTAGTAAAATAGATTCAATTCAAATTATCTTAAACTAATTTTAACAAATGGTGTTATATGGTCAAGATGAATAAGTTTTCAATAAAAGACATCGAAACCATTACTGGCATTAAATCTCATACAATTCGTGTGTGGGAGCAGCGATATAATTTACTGCAAACTAAAAGATCTGATACCAATATTAGGTATTACGATGATGAAGATTTGAAGTTTTTATTAAATGTCTCAATACTCAATGATTCAGGCATCAAAATTTCTGAAATAGTAAAAATGACTGCAGCTGAAATGGCTGAAAAGGTTGAAAAGCTTAGTGAGGTAGAAAATAACTTCACTTGCCATATTCAATCGTTAGTCAAAAACTCTTTAGAATTAAATGAAGCAGAGTTTAGAAAGTCTTTAGTACAATCTGTAAAAAAGATTGGTTTCGAACAAACCATAATTCAAGTAGTATACCCCTTTCTTCATAAGGTTGGCATTATGTGGCAAACCGGCATGATTAATCCGGCTCAAGAACATTTTGCAACTAATCTTATTAAACAAAGATTAATACTGGCTATTGATTCGGTTAAACCTGTTGAGATTGAATTACCCAAAAGGTTTTTGTTGTTTTTGCCAGAGAATGAATACCATGAAATAGCCTTGTTATTTGCCTATTACGTAATTAAGCAACACGGGCATAAGGTTTTATATCTCGGACAAAGTTTATCATTAGCCTATGTGAATGAAGTTATAGAATCATATCGACCCGATTTTATATTTTCAATTTTAACCAATTCTATCAATAATTCAGATTTACATCATTCGGTTCAATCATTCTTAGATTATTTCCCGAACCAGACTATTTTATTAGCCGGATCAGCAATGAAAGAGTTCAAAATTAAAGAAACTGACAATCTAGTAAACCTGCAAGATGTTGCAGATTTGTTATCGTTTCTAAATCAGGTAGATATGACTTACGCTACTGTGTCATAATATTGCCTCATTTCTTATAAAAAAGGCATTTTAATTCGTAATTTCGCAGACGTTTTAGAAAAACATGGATAAGTTAAGCTATTTAAATAACAATTCTACAGAGTATATAGAGTCTTTGTACGAATCATATAAAGATGATCCTGAGTCAGTTGACTTCGGATGGCAGAAATTTTTCGAGGGTTTTGAACTTGGAAGAAGTGGTGATGCATCATCAGTTACCATGGAAACTCCAGACCATTTCTTGAAAGAAATTGGTGTATTGAATATGATAAATGGTTATCGTTCACGCGGACATTTATTTACAAAAACTAACCCAGTAAGAGAGCGCAGAAAATATTTCCCAGGTAAAGAAATCTCACAATGGGGTTTATCTGATGCAGATCTTGAAACAGTATTTAATGCAGGTGTTGAAGTTGGCTTAGGTCCAGCGAAGTTAAAAGATATCATCACATTATTAGAACAAACTTACTGCCAATCAATTGGTGTAGAGTTTATGTTCATTAGACATCCAGAGAGAATTAAATGGTTCTTAGATAAGTTAGAGAAAAACAGAAACACTCCGAACTTTAGCATTGATGAAAAGAAACAAATTTTACACAAGCTTAATCAAGCAGTAATTTTTGAGAACTTTTTAGGAACTAAATTTTTAGGTCAAAAAAGATTTTCATTAGAAGGTGCTGAATCATTAATTCCTGCAATGAATGCAGTAATTGAAAAGGGTGCAGACTTAGGTTTAAAAGAATTTGTGATTGGTATGGCGCATAGAGGTAGACTTAATGTGTTAGCGAATATCATGAATAAAACTTACAAAGAAATTTTCAAAGAGTTCGAAGGTAAGTTTAATGAAGATGATCCATTCGGTGGTGATGTTAAATATCATTTAGGTTATTCAACAGATATTAAAACCTCTACTGGTAAAGATGTTCACCTTAGCTTATCACCAAACCCATCGCATCTAGAAGCAGTTGACCCTGTTGTTGAAGGTATGGTGCGTTCAAAAATTGATCACAAATACAATGGTGATTTATTAAGTATCGCTCCAATTTTAATACATGGTGATGCATCTGTTGCAGGACAAGGCATTGTTTACGAAGTGATACAAATGGAAAAACTTGACGGTTACAAAACCGGAGGTACCATCCATCTTGTTATTAATAATCAAATTGGTTTTACAACTAATTATAAAGATGCAAGATCAAGTACATATTGTACGGATGTTGCAAAGACTACACTTTCGCCAGTATTTCATGTGAACGGTGATGATGTTGAAGCATTAGTTCATGCTATACAAATGGCAGTCGAGTATCGTCAGAAATATCATACAGATGTGTTCATAGATATTTTATGTTACCGGAGATACGGTCATAATGAATCTGATGAGCCTCGTTTCACACAGCCTTTATTATATAAGGCAATAGAGAAACATCCAAACCCTAGAGAAATTTACGTTAAGAAATTAAATGAACAAGGTTCAATAGATGCTGATCTAGCAAAGCAAATGGATAAAGAGTTTCGTCAGCATTTGCAAGAGCGATTAAATGAAGCAAAACAAGAAACTAAAACTCTTGTAGAGCCATTGTTTCAAGGTGCTTGGAAGAATTTTAGATTCTCTACACCTGAAGATTTCAAAACTACTTTTAATACTAAAGTAGATGATAAAACTTTCTTAAGCATCGCTGATAAAATTAGCACACTTCCGAAGGATAAAAAGTTTTTAAATAAAATTGAACGATTGTTTGCCGATAGAAATAAGATGGCAACTGAATCGAAAGTCTTTGATTGGGCAATGGCAGAGTTGATGGCTTATGCAACTTTGATGAATGAAGGGTATGATGTGAGATTGAGCGGACAAGATGTTGAGAGAGGAACATTTTCTCATAGACATGCAGTTGTAAAAATTGAAGATTCAGAAGAAGAATACATACCATTACAAAACATATCTGATAAACAAGCACCGTTTTATATTTATAACTCACATTTATCAGAGTACGGTGTATTAGGATTTGAATATGGTTATGCAATGGCATCACCCAATACACTTACTATTTGGGAAGCACAATTTGGAGACTTCTTTAATGGAGCACAAATTATTGTTGACCAATTTGTAACAAGTGCTGAGTTTAAATGGAGGAGATCTAATGGCTTGGTAATGTTATTACCTCATGGTTATGAAGGTCAAGGTCCGGAGCATTCATCAGGTCGTATCGAGAGATTCTTAGAAGCATGTGCAAATGATAATATTCAAGTAGCAATATGTAGTACACCTGCGAATTATTTCCATTTGTTAAGAAGACAAATGATTCGCCCTTTCCGTAAACCATTGGTAGTATTTACACCTAAGAGTTTATTACGTCACCCAGCTTGTATGAGTGAATTGGCAGATTTTACGAAAGGTAATTTCCAAGAGGTGATAGATGATGCTAGTGTAAAAGCAAAAGATGTGAAGAGAGTATTGATATGCTCTGGTAAAATTTACTATGAATTATTAGATCGCAGAGAGAAAGAGGGCAGAACAAAAGATGTTGCGATTATTAGATTAGAGCAATTATTCCCATTGCCTGTTGATCAATTAGAAGCATTGAAAGCTAAATATTCTAAAGCAACTGAATATTTCTGGGTGCAAGAAGAACCAAGAAATATGGGTGCTTGGCCTTACTTAGTAAGAGTAATGCGTAAAGAAAATATTGAAGTAATTTCAAGAAAAGATAGTAGCAGTACTGCAACAGGTTACAACAAGCAGCACTTATCACAACAAGATTATATTTTATACAAAGCATTTACAAACGATAAATAATTAGATTAGAAATTTTCTATAATCAGAAATAAAATGAAACTAGAAATTAAAGTACCACCAGTAGGCGAATCAATTTCAGAAGTGACTTTATCGAGATGGATAAAGCAAAGTGGAGATTATGTAGAGATGGACGAAATTATTGCCGAGTTAGAATCTGACAAAGCAACCTTTGAATTAACAGCTGAGCAAGCGGGTGTATTAAGCACTGTAGCATCAGAAGGCGATACACTAGCAATTGGTGCAGTAGTATGTAATATAGATACAGATGCAAAAGCTGTAGCAGCTAAACCTGTTGAGAAAGCAGAAGTGAAAGCTGAATCGAAAGTAGTTGAGAACACAAATAAAGATTCATATGCAGCTGGTCACCCATCACCTGCAGCAGCTAAAATTTTAGCAGAGAAAGGTGTTGATGCAGGTTCTGTAAATGGTACTGGCAAAGATGGTAGAATAACTAAAGAAGATGCATTAGCTGCTAACGCAACTAAGCCTGAAAAAGTAAAGACAGAAACTAAGACAACTGCTCCTGAAGTTTTTGTTGCTGGTTCTAGAAACGCTAGAAAAGAAAAGATGTCTTCGCTTCGTAAAACTGTTGCTAAGAGATTAGTCGCTGTTAAAAATGAAACTGCAATGTTAACTACTTTCAATGAAGTTGACATGCAACCAATCATGGATATTAGAGCGAAGTACAAAGATAAATTCAAAGAGAAGCATGGTGTTGGATTAGGCTTTATGTCATTCTTTACTAAAGCTGTTTGTGAAGCTTTAAAAGAGTTCCCTGCTGTGAATGCTCAAATTAATGGTGAAGAAATTGTTTATCATGATTTCGTTGATATGTCGATTGCTGTATCAGCACCTAAAGGCTTAGTAGTGCCTGTTATTAGAAATGCTGAGTCGATGAGCTTAGCTCAAATTGAAAAAGCTGTTGCAGAATTAGCAGGTAAAGCAAGAGATAATAAATTGACAATCGAAGAAATGACAGGTGGCACCTTCACAATCACTAATGGTGGAGTGTTTGGTTCAATGATGTCAACTCCAATTATCAATTCACCTCAATCAGCAATATTAGGAATGCATAATATAGTTGAGAGACCAATGGCTGTAAACGGACAAGTAGTCATAAAACCAATGATGTATCTAGCTCTTTCATATGATCATAGAATTATAGATGGTAGAGAATCTGTAGGTTTCTTAGTGAAAGTGAAACAATATTTAGAAGATCCTCAACGATTATTGTTAGGAGTATAAGTAAAAAGGCGGTTGATATTTTAACCGCCTTTTTTATTTAACATTTTATTATTTTTAAGACATGAAAAAATCGATTCTAATTATACTAGCTCTAATTATAAACCTATCAGTTTATGCACAAAAGCTTAGTGCCGAACAAGCTAAATCTGATTTGAAGTTTTGCTATGATGTTTTAAAGGTTGCTCATCCATCTTTATATAGATATACAAAAGAAGAGGAGTACAATTGGGTATTTGATTTTATACAAAGAGGTATCGTCGACTCCATTGATAAGTCTGAGTTAGCTGAGAAAGTAAATGTTTTACTTTCAACAGCTAGATGTGTTCATACTTCTGCATCAAATTCTTTTACTCCATATTCTAAATATTACTTCAATTTTAATTTTATAATTAGCAAGGGTAAATTATACGCGAGAAATATCAAAGAACTTGCTCCTGATACTTCTTTAATAAAAATAATTTCTATCAATAATATTCCTTCGATTGAAATCGTAAGTAGAATGATGATGCTGAAATCAGGCGATGGTTTTTCAAATACATTTAACGAAGCAATTTTATCAGATCGCTTCAACTCATTTTTTAATGTATTATATAAAGTGCCTGTGATTTGCAGTGTTGAGTTTGAAACTAAATTAGGTATTAAGAAACTACCCATAGAAAGAACTCTTAAGTACACCGCTAAGTCTATTGATTTTATTTGGGATCCTTGGGCAAATGCCGATTCAATGAATGCAGCATATCTTCTAAAAAATAAAAATTATAAATCTGTTAGAGTTTTAAGAGTCACTTCATTTAAGAAAAACTCAAAAGCTTTTTATCAAAGAATTTTTGCGAAAATGGAGCAAGATTCGGTTAAGAAATTAGTAATTGATCTTAGAGGAAATACAGGCGGTAATATATATCATGCATTTGACTTGTTGAGTTATTTAATAACTCAAGATTTAACAATGTATGCAGAGAGAGAAAAGAATATACCTCTTGGTCAGTATTTGAAATTTAAAGGCTATACTCAGTGGTATTTATCTAAACTTTTATACGATGTCTATCCAAATGGTGAGCGCTGGTCAGAAGGCAATATCAAAAAATATAGATATAGCTTCAAATCTAAGAAAAGCAAAAACTTCAATCCAGAACTCATACTACTTATTGATGGGCAATCTGTTTCTTCTGCTAGTTTAACAGCAGCCTATTTGACATTCTATACTAAAGCTAAATTCATTGGTAATGAGACAGGTGGTACTTTCGCTGGCAATAATGGTCGTGCTTTTCCAGAAGTTTTACTACCCAATTCTGGTATAAAAATTAGAATACCTTTGCATAGAATTAATTATTTCCCTGGAGTGCCAGATGCAGGGAGAGGTATTGTTCCGGATGTATATTTAAATGAAACTTATAGTAAGAAAGACCAAGAATTACTCTTTAAAAGACTAATATTAGAATAATTTCTTTAGAATAATTTTTTATCTTTACCTAAACACACCTAACTAATGGCTAAAAAGGAAGAGCTCCACCTAGATTGCGAGCATTGCTCGGCTAGATTTCAATCTATATTTTGTCATCTAACTCATGATGACCTTGAATTAGTGAATCAAAATAAATGGTGTCAAAACATCAAAAAGGGCCAACAGATTTTTTCTGAAGGTGCTTACCCTCATGGTATTTTTTGTGTTAATAATGGTAAAATTAAAATACACCAAATGGGACTTGAAGGCCGTGAGCAAATTGTTCGTTTAGCAAAAGAAGGAGATGTTGTAGGTTATAGAGCTTTATTAAGTGGTGATGCGTACACTAGTAGCGCTACAGCCTTAGATGATTGTTCAATCTGCTTTATTCCGAAAAATGTATTCATGGAATTGGTAGAAAAAAACAAAGAACTATCAATGCAGATTATTCAGTTGCTTTCAAAAAATCTACGTCAAGCTGAAAATACCATTTTACACCTTGCACAAAAATCAGTACGAGAAAGAATGGCTGAAGCATTATTATTTCTTAAAGAAATGTATGGTGTAGAGAATGACGGAACTACATTAACTGTTAGCTTATCTCGTGAAGAACTTGCAACTCTAGTTGGCACTGCAACTGAAACAGCAATAAGATTATTATCTGAATTCAAATCAAATAATATGTTAGAGTTTGTCGGCAAAAAAATAAAAATTATTAATCATAAAGAGTTGCTAAAAACTGCAAACTTAGATGAATAATATTTAGGCTCTTTCAAATTTTTTGAATTTTACATTTGCCATAGGGTAATCTTTACCAATTACAAAGTCATATTTCTTTTGTACCTCTTCGTCCATCAAATAAGGTTGATGAATAAAATTATTTGGTAAATTTTCTAATGCAGGGATCCACAATTTCACATACTCAGCTTTTGCATCATAGTCGTATGCTTGCTTAATCACATTGAAATGTCTTTCTTCTCTTGGGTCATTACCTACACCAGCTAAATACGACCAATTACCCCAATTTGAAGCCGGGTTATAATCAACCAACATCTCTTCAAAATATGCCGCACCCTTGGTCCAGGTTACATGTAAATCGTTAATCAAAAAGCTTGCAACATTCTGACGACCACGATTGCTCATGAAACCAGTATGCTTAAGCTCTAACATATTCGCATCTATAAAGGGTACTCCTGTTTTTCCCTCTTTCCACTTCTCAAATAATTCATCTTCGTTTACAGCAATGTTTGTTCGCTTAACTTTTCTTATGCCATCTTCTCTAAACATCGCATTGCCATATTTCTTAAACATGAATCTGAAATAATCTCTCCATAATAATTCAAAATACAACCAATACGTAGAGTCATTCTCTATTCTCTCTTCTTCATATTTTTTTATTTCCCAATAAACTTTTCTTGGTGAAATACATCCGAAAGACAATGCAGCAGAAAATTTAGACGAATAATCTGCTCCCACTAAACCGTTTCTCGTTTGTTTATATACTTTCAATAAATCCTTTTCCCAGAAATATTCTTTTATTCTTTTTAATGCTTCTGACTCTCCACCCTTATAAGTTAATGCAGATCTTTTATCAATCAATACATCTTCATATCCTAATTCCATTAATGAGGGCACCCCCGATTTCTCAAGCGAATCAGGCACTTTGATAGTTTTTGGAGTTTCAAAACACGGGCGCACAATTGAGTCTCTTTCAACTCTCTTCCTAAAATTCGTAAAAACGTCAGGTATGTCTTTTATAGGAAATGGTAAGTCCTCTTTATTATGTAATGTATTACCTAAATATAATGTCAATGGAATTTTGTGCTTCCATAAATTCAATTCTAATCTATCAGCAATTTTTATTTCTTCGGATGCTACTTCTTTGAAAGCAACCACCAACTCAGCTTTATACTTTAAACAAATCTCTGGTATAATATCTTCAGGTTTACCTACACACACTAATAAATCTGATCCAATTTTATTTAATGTCTCTTTTAGATTTTTAATTGACTCTAAATAAAAATTCATTCTGAACTTTCCAGTTTTGCGTGTGCCATGTGTAGTAACTGTGTTCATACGCGGATCGATACAAACTATTGGCAAGACATATTCTGATTTATTTACTGCCTCTACTAATGGCTGATGATCATGAACTCTCAAGTCATTACGAAACCAAACTACTGTTAATTTCTTCATATTTTTTATCTAGTTCTTTTGCATCTTTCGCTACAATATTTCACCTCTTCCCAATTCTTCGCCCATTTTTTACGCCATTGAAATGGTCTGTTACATACCAAACATATTTTACTTGGTAATTCAGCTTTCTTGACCATTTTCATGCTTTTAAAACAATTTATGGACAAACATGTTTGATTTTTGTTTAACTTTTATATTAAAAAGATTAAACAAGAAGCATCAATTGTTGTTATACTTCAAACAAATAAATATGTCAAATACTAAATCAATACTCGAAAGCCATGAAATGGCTGAAATCATGGGCGAAGAGCATATATCTACTTCTCTTGAGACTCCATTAAGAGCTGACGCATTTGAATTAGATGATGATTTGAAAATCGAACTAATAGAAAAACATTTTAGAGAAATCATGAATGTTCTTGGCTTAGACTTAAGTGATGATAGCTTAAAAGGTACACCACATAGAGTTGCTAAGATGTATGTGAAAGAAATTTTCAGAGGACTTAATCCGGCGAACAAACCGAAAATTTCTATGTTCGACAATAAATACAAATACAATCAAATGTTAGTTGAAAAGAACATAACATTGTATAGTAATTGCGAGCATCATTTTGTGCCTATTATAGGTAAAGCGCATGTAGCTTATATTTCAAACGGACAAGTAATTGGTTTGTCTAAAATCAATCGCATTGTTCAATACTATTCTCAAAGACCACAAGTACAAGAGAGATTAACTAAGCAAATTGCTAATGAATTAAAACGCGTATTGCAAACAGACGATGTTGCTGTTGTAATTGATGCACATCACTTATGTGTATCATCTCGTGGTATATCAGATGTTAACTCAAGTACAGTAACATCTGAATACAGCGGTCGCTTTAATGATGCTGATGTTAGAAAAGAATTTCTACAATATATTGAAATGTAATTTGTGATGGAAAGTTTAAGAGATAAACATGTTTTAATAGCTGGAGCTACAGGTGGTATAGGGAGTAACACAGCGAAATTACTTAAACAATCGGGTGCAATATTATACTTAGCTGCACGCGATGAACAGAAACTATCAGCTTTAGCAATTGAATTAGATGTTCCATCGAATAGAACTTTTATCATTGATGTAAAAAACTATGATAATGTAATATCAATAGCTAATACTATTCATCAACAAACTAATTCAATAGATATTCTTGTTAATTCAACTGGTGTTGGTATTATTAAGCCATTAGAGAATTTAACTTCTGAAGATTTTGCAGAATCATTAAATGTAAATTTAGTAGGTGCATTTAATTTATTGAAAGCATTTTTGCCGAATATGAAAGAAAAGAAAACCGGATTAATTATCAATCTTCCAGGAGTGTTGGGTAAAACACCTATGGCGGGTGCGGCAGCATATTCAGCATCAAAATACGGACTTAACGGGATGCTTAAATCTGTTAGAGAAGAATTGAAAAGAACTGAGATTAGAATTACTAATATTTTCTTAGGTGGTACAGATACACCTTTTTGGGATGAGATTGATTTAAGAGTGCAAAAAGATAAATTTGTTACCGCTGAAGAAGCTGCAAAATCAATTTGGTTTTTATGTCAACAGCCAAGTTCTGGTGTTGTGTCTGAAATGGTTTTACAGCCATTTAATCATCAAGCTATTTAAAAATGATATCGTTAATCAATAAAGATTTTGATGAAATGCAAAAACGTTATAGAGCAACGTTTTTTAATTCATTAAACGGATTTAAAAGTTTAAGTTTAGTAAGTACAAAAGGAATTAATGGGGTTAATAATTTAGCTCCATTTAATTCAATTATACACATTGGTGCTAATCCTCCTTACATTGGTATGATTGCACGCCCCGAAACTGAAGAACATCAAACTTTAAAAAATATTCGAGAGACTGGCTTTTTTACATTGAATCATGTGAATGCTTCAATAATGAATCAAGCTCACTTATGCAGTGCTAAATTTGATGCTGAGATATCTGAGTTTACGAAGACCGGACTTACAGAGTATTATTCAGAACATATAGAGGTTCCATATGTATCTGAGTCGAATATTAAAATCGGATTACAATTAGAAACAATAATTCCAATTCCTTTGAACAATACTTCATTGGTGATTGGTAAAGTTATCGAAGTTATAATTAATGAAAGTAATATAGAACAAGATGGATACGTTAGATTAGATGACGCGGGTACAATAACATGCGCAGGTTTAGATAGCTACTTTAAAGTAGAACATCTTGCAAGATTACCTTATGCAACAACTAATTAAAATTTAAAATAAATATTATGGCAAAGAATGATTTAAATGAGAAAATAAAATTAGCATATATTGATTTTACCTTAAGTCATGGTAAAAGACCAGAATCAGTATACGTTTTTATGAAAGATCGAAAGTTAAGCGAAGCCGACTTTTATAAATACTATACAACATTCGATGCAGTAGAATCAGCTATATGGAAGTCTTTGTTTACAAATACACTCGACACTATTAAGTCACAAGAAGTATTTGAAACATACTCTTCAAGAGAAAAAATGTTAGCGTTTTATTTCGGACTTGCTGAAAGTTTAAAATCTAATAGAAGCTTTGTAACCTATACTTTTAAGAGCACTAAAAAGGTACAATTCTCAACACCTTATTTTTTAAATGACTTCAAGAAGTTATTTGAAGAATTTTCAAAAGAAGTTATTGCTGAAGGTATTAATACTGGAGAAATAATTGACAGAAAATTTTTGTCAGATAAATATAGTGATGCCCTATGGTTGCAATTAATGTTTGTTATTAATTTCTGGGTAGATGACCATTCAACAGATTTCGAAAGAACTGACGAAGCAATTGAGAAAGGACTTAATGTCACATTTGATTTAATGGCTACATCTCCATTAGATAGTATGATTGAATATGGTAAGTTTCTATTTAGAAATTCACCTATGCAAAACTTTAAAATATGAAAGAGCAAGAAAGTATTGCCTCAGGTAAAGTTGAAAGATCTGCAAAATTTATAAAAACAGGTATTAAAGTTGGAGGCAACTATTTAAAACATTATACAAAAAAATTATTCGACCCCGAGTTAAGTAAAGAACAACTAAATCTAGACAATGCATCAGATATCTATAATTCATTAAGTGAATTAAAAGGTTCTGCACTGAAAGTTGCTCAGATGTTAAGCATGGATAAAAATATTTTACCAAAAGCTTACGTAGATCAATTTTCAAAATCACAATACAACGCACCTCCTTTGTCTGGTCCGCTCATCGTTAGAACTTTTAGCAAATACTTTGGTAAAAGTCCAGATAAAATATTCGACAAATTCAATATGATTTCATCAAATGCAGCATCTATTGGTCAAGTGCACCAAGCTGAAATTGATGGCAAAAAAATCGCTGTAAAAATTCAATACCCTGGTGTTGCAGAAAGTATATCTTCTGATCTAAAATTAGTAAAGCCATTTGCATTTCGTTTATTGGGCATGTCTGAGAAAGAACTCGATGTGTACATGAAAGAAGTTGAAGGTAAAATGCTCGAAGAAACAGATTATGAATTAGAAGTTAGAAGGTCAGAGCAGTTTGCAAAAGCATGCTCACATTTAGATAATATTGTCTTTCCAAAATTTTATTCAGATTATTCAAGTAAAAGAATTATATCGATGGATTGGATTGATGGTAAGCATTTGAAAGAGTTTTTAGCTGAAAATCCGAGTCAAGAGTTGAAGAATAAAATCGGGCAGGCGCTTTGGGATTTTTATAATTACCAACAACATGAATTGAAAGCAGTACATGCAGATCCACATCCAGGTAATTTCTTAATTACCCCAGATGAAAAATTGGGTGTTTTAGATTTCGGATGTGTGAAAGAATTACCCGATGATTTCTATGAACCGTTTTTCTCATTAACAAAACCAGAGATTTTAAATCATAAGCCTAAAGCAATTGAAGCATTTAGAAAATTAGAAATGATACTTGATTCTGATAATGAGAAACAGATTGAGTTTTATTTCAAATGGTATAAAGCAATGATTTCATTATTTGCAGAACCGTTTATGACCGATGAATTTGATTTTAGCAATGAAAAGTTCATGCGATCACTCTATGAATTTGGTGAACAATTAGCAAAGTTGCCAGAGTTCAAACAAGCAAGAGGCGTAAAACATTTTATATATGTAAATAGAACAAACTTTGGTTTATATAGTATATTACATGAATTAAAGGCTAAAGTTAAAAATAATTACAGACCAGCATGAAGATCTTACTAACCGGAGCAAATGGATATATTGGTACTAGATTAATACCAGTATTGCTAGATGCAGGTCACCATGTGGTGTGTTTAGTAAGAGACGTTCGAAGATTAAATGAAGAGTATGCTAACAATTCTTCATTAGAAATTATAGAAGCCGACCTGTTAAATGCTAATAGCTTAAACAAAATTCCAAAAGACATTGAAGCAGCATATTACTTGGTGCATTCAATGGGCGCTGATTCAAATAAATTTTTTGATTTAGAAAATTCTTCGGCTTTAAATTTTACAGAAGCAATTAAGAATACAACTTGTAAGCAAATTATCTATTTAGGAGGCATAGTTAATTCAGAAAATCTCTCTACACATTTATCATCGAGATTAAATGTAGAGAATGTTTTGAATTCATCATCAATACCTGTTACAATTTTGCGAGCAGCAATAATTATTGGCTCGGGTTCTGCATCGTTTGAAATTATTAGAGACCTTGGTGAGAAATTACCAATAATGACAGCTCCTAAATGGATACTTACTCGTTGTCAACCTATAGCTATTCGTGATGTGTTAACTTATCTGAGTAAAGTATTAAACAATGTTAAATGTTTTAATCAGACTTTTGATATCGGCGGACCTGATATATTAACTTATAAAGACATGATTTTAGGTTATGCAAAAGTCAGAGGCCTGAAAAGAAAGATTTTTGTAATCCCATATTTATCGCCAAGAATATCATCTTACTGGCTCTATTTCGTTACTTCAACCACTTTTTCATTAGCTCAAAGTTTAGTTGATAGTATGAAGAATGAAGTGATATGTGGTGAAAACAAAATTCGAGATATTATTAATATCAACTTAATTAGCTATGAACATGCGATCTATTTAGCGATTCAAAAAATCGAACAGAACTCAATAGTTTCTAGTTGGAAAGATGCTTTGAATAAAGGTCTATTATCTACCGATTTTATGAATCAAATTAAAGTGCCAGTGCATGGTACTTTACAATATAAAGTTCGAAGAGAATTTCATTGTAGTTTAGATTCAACACAAATGCGTTTGTGGAGAATAGGAGGTGAGACAGGTTGGTATTACTGGGACTGGATATGGAACTTGAGAGGTTTTTTTGATAAGATGGTTGGAGGTGTTGGTACCAGAAGAGGTAGAAGAAGTAATATAGATTTACGTTCAGGCGATGCATTAGATTTTTGGAGAGTGCTCATTGCTGACAAAAAAAATCATCGATTATTGTTATATGCTGAAATGAAATTACCAGGTGAAGCTTGGTTAGAATTCAATATAATTGAGAAAAACGGTAAAAAATTATTTATTCAAACTGCAACGTTTAGGCCAAGCGGACTTTGGGGAAGATTATATTGGTTAGCTATGTGGCCATTTCACTTTTTTGTCTTCAATGGCATGGCAAAAGAAATTGCCCCTTAATTATTTTCTGAATCAACATTCTGATTCATCTTCATGAAATCTAATTTGTATTGAAAAATTGAGGCTATACTATCAGCTCTAGTTTTAGCTAGCTTAGCTTTTTCGCCTTCAAAGTATTCATCAATTGTTTCTTTAAATAACTTTAGCCATTCTGCAAAATGGTCACCAGTTATATGTTCTGCATGTTGAGCATGCTTGTCGAAAGGTTGCCCTCTATACTCACTGGTATCAAGTAATATGCCCGACCAGAAAGCATACATCTTTGGTAAATGCTCCTCCCAATTGACATTAGCAATCTTATTGAAAACAGGTGATAATAAAGCATGTTTGTTTACCTTTTCGTAAAACTTGTCTACTAAAAGTTTCACATCCTCTTTACTTAATATGTCTGCTTTCATAAATGAATTATGCTTAACAGCAAATGTAACTTCCCTACACATATTAAAACATGACAAAAATCATGTTTCGCTCTGACTATAATCATGAAATTGTAAAAATTAGTATAATATTTTTACATCATTGAAATCATGAGTGTACTATTTATTTTAATCGGTGTAAGCTTATTAGTAGCCATTGGCTTCTTAATCTCATTCTTATTATCTGTTAAATCAGGTCAATTTGATGATGATTACACACCTTCCGTAAGAATGTTATTCGATGATGAATTGAAAAAGAAAGAAGAATCTATTAACCAAAATCAATCATAATTATTTATGCAAGTAGAAAAATTCTATTATGACAACAAGATCGTTCGCAACTTTGCGTATGCTACGATCGTATTTGGGCTAGTGGGTATGACAGTTGGATTGCTAATAGCACTTCAATTAGTTTTCCCTGAGCTAAATTTCGGTATTCCCTATACCTCTTATGGTCGTATTAGACCTTTGCATACAAATGCTGTAATTTTCGCATTTGTAGGTAATGGTATTTTTGCAGGGGTTTACTATTCATTACAACGTTTGTGTAAAACCAGAATGTTTAGTGATACATTAAGTAACATTAATTTCTGGGGATGGCAAATAATTATTTTGGCTGCTGCAGTATCATTGCCACTTGGTATAACTACTGGTAAAGAATATGCAGAATTAGAATGGCCAATTGATATTGCTATCACAATTATTTGGGTAGTATTCGGATGGAATATGTTTGGTACCATCCTAAAAAGAAGAGAGCGTCATTTATATGTAGCTATATGGTTCTACATCGCAACTTTTGTTACGGTTGCTGTTTTACACTTAGTAAATTCATTTGAATTACCTATTAGCTTTTTCAAAAGTTACTCATGGTATGCAGGTGTTCAAGATGCATTAGTACAATGGTGGTATGGTCACAACGCTGTTGCGTTTTTCTTAACTACCCCGTACTTAGGATTGATGTATTATTTCTTGCCTAAAGCTGCTAACAGACCAGTGTATTCATATAGATTATCTATTATTCACTTCTGGGCTTTAATTTTCTTATATATCTGGGCAGGTCCGCATCACTTATTATATACTTCATTGCCAGATTGGGCACAATCATTAGGTGTAGTATTCTCAGTAATGTTAATCGCTCCATCATGGGGTGGTATGATCAACGGATTGTTAACCTTAAGAGGTGCATGGGATAAAGTTAGAGAAGATGTAATCTTGAAATTTTTCGTAGTTGCTATTACCGCTTATGGTATGTCAACTTTCGAAGGCCCTATGTTATCGTTGAAAAACGTAAATGCAATTGCACACTTTACTGACTGGATCGTTGCACACGTTCACGTAGGTGCATTAGGATGGAATGGTTTCTTAACATTTGGTATGTTATATTGGTTGTTCCCTCGTTTATTCGGTAAAGAATTATATTCAAAAAAATTAGCAAACTTCCATTTCTGGATTGGCACATTGGGTATTTTATTCTATGCAATTCCATTGTATTGGGCAGGTATCACACAAAGTTTAATGTGGAAAGAATTTACTGCTGAAGGATTCTTAAAATATCCAAATTTCTTGGAAACTGTTACTCAAATTATACCTATGTATGCCTTGAGAAGTTTAGGTGGTACATTATACTTAATTGGTGTAATTGTAATGACTTATAACTTAGTAAAAACTGCAGCAGCTGGTAAGTTAATTGCTAACGAAGAAGCTGAAGCACCAGCACTTTCTAAAGAAGTTGTTGTAAGTAAAGGTGAACACTGGCACCGTTGGATCGAGAGAAGACCAATTCAATTAATGATTTTGAGTTTAGTAGTTATATTGATTGGTGGTATTGTTGAAATGGTTCCAACATTCTTGGTGAAGAGTAACATCCCTACAATCGCAAGCGTTAAACCATACACACCATTAGAATTACAAGGTAGAGATATTTATATCAGAGAAGGTTGCTACACATGTCACTCACAAATGGTTCGACCATTTAGATCTGAGACTGAACGTTATGGTGAATATTCTAAAGCAGGTGAATATGTTTATGATCACCCATTCCAATGGGGCTCTAAACGTACAGGTCCAGATTTACATAGACTATCTGCTAAATACCCTGACTCATGGCATTATAATCACATGTTAGAACCAACATCAATGTCACCAGGTTCTATCATGCCAGCTTACCCTTGGTTATTAGATGATGATTTAGATACATCAACTACTGCTGCTAAGATTCGCGCTATGCAAACTTTAGGAGTTCCTTACCCAGAAGGTTTTGATCAAATTGCAAACAAAGATCTAATGCACCAAGCTGATTCGGTTACTAAGAACTTAGCAGAAGCGGGAATTAAAACTGTTTCAAACAAAGAGATTATTGCGATGATTGCTTACTTGCAACGTTTAGGAAAAGATATCAAGACAGATAAATTAATTGGAGGTAAATAATATTTATTATGAAGTTCATAAATTATTTAAGCACAATCGGAGGGGTAGAAGTTTACCCGATGATTTCACTCACAGTTTTTATACTATTCTTTGTCGGACTAATTATTTATGTAATTAAAACTGACAAAAAGTATATCGATCAAATGAGCGATTTACCACTAGAAAAAAATGAAGATAACCTAAACTATGCCAAATATGAATAAGTTGTTAAACGTATATCGTCATCTAGCTAATAAAAAACTTTTTTTAATCGTTTTTTTAATGATGACGTTCACAAATATTTTTGCACAAGATGCTACTACTGCTGCAACTACTATTGCAGCTAAACCATCTATGTGGAGTAGCCCACTTTTTTGGGTATTTGTTTTCGCAATCGGAGCATTACTTCTTGTAATTGTTGCAATTGGTTCTGTTTTAGTCGGATTAGTGAATAATAAAATTTCTGAAAAATTTGGCAAAGGTGCAGCGATTATTGCTATTGCTTTGATGTTTGCTTCTAGTAGTGCATATGCACAAGATGCCGCAGCAGCAACTTCAGCAAGTACTCCAGCGGTTGAAGCGGTAATTGGCGGACTTGATCCGAATACTGTTATAATTTTATCGGTAGTTGTTTTTATTGAGTTGTTTGTAATTATTTACTTATACTCAATTCTACAAAAAATGTTAGTAGCTCTTGGCTATAAAGAAGCTAAAGAATCTAGTTGGTCATGGAAATCAATTTCTAAGAAAATGACTAATGCAATTCCTTTAGAAAGAGAATCTGAAGTAGCTACAGATCATAATTATGATGGTATCGTTGAATTAGATAATAGCTTGCCTCCATGGTGGGTGTACATGTTTTATGGAACGATTGCGTTCGGATTCGCTTATGTAATTTATTTCCATTTCTTAGATGGTCCGTCGCAAGCTGATGAATACAACAAAGAAATTGAATTAGCGAGTTTGAAGAAAACAGAAATGTTAAAACAAACTGCTGGTAAAGTTGATGAAAATTCTGTAACACTATTAACAGAGGCTGCTGATATTGCAAAAGGTAAAAGTAGTTTTATTACTAAATGTGCTGCATGTCACGGTCAAGCTGGCGAAGGTGGTGTTGGTCCGAATTTAACCGACGAATACTGGATTCATGGTGGAAGTATCAATGATATTTTCAAAACTATTAAATATGGTGTTCAAGAAAAAGGTATGATTGCTTGGGAAGCACAAATGCAGCCTACAGAAATGCAACAAGTATCTAGCTTTATAATGAGCTTAAAAGGTACAAACCCTGCAAATGCAAAAGCTCCTCAAGGGAATTTGTATAAAGCAGAAGCTGTCGTTGATTCTACTGCTACAACTGTTGCAGTTGATTCAACTATAGCAATGAATAAATAAAAATTAATGAGTACAAAAGATTTTTCATACGACGATTTAGATCAAAGTTTCCGCGACAAAGTCGCAACTATAGATAAAGAAGGCAAGAGGGTTTGGGTGTACCCTCAAAAGCCAAAGGGTAGATTTCATCAATATAGAATCGTAGTGGCTACTATATGTCTGATGCTACTCTTTGGCATGCCTTTCATTCGTATGCATGGAGAACCTTTTATGCTCTTTAATATTCTCGAACGTAAATTCATTTTGTTCGGTATTCTTTTTGGTCCTCAAGATTTTTTCTTACTCGGACTGTCGATGATTACCTTCATGGTATTCATTATTCTTTTTACAGTTATATATGGTCGACTTTTCTGTGGTTGGGTTTGCCCGCAAACCATCTTCATGGAAATGATCTTTCGTAAAATTGAATATTTCATCGAAGGTGATTCTAATAAACAAAGAGCCCTTGCTAAAGCTCCAATGTCTGCAGAAAAGTTCTTTAAGAAATTTTCTAAACATCTAATATTCTTTGCAATTTCTTTTTTAATAGCAAATACTTTTTTGTCTTATATCATCAGCACTGATGAGTTGTATAAAATAATTACTGATCCGGTTGAACAACATATCGGCGGACTTACCTCAATGGTTTTGTTTACTGGTGTTTTCTATTGGGTGTTTGCTTTTTTTAGAGAACAAGTATGTACAGTTGTTTGCCCATATGGAAGGTTACAAGGTGTATTACTTGATAAAAATTCTATCGTTGTTGCATATGATTATATGCGTGGCGAGAAAAGAGGGAAGTACAGAAAAGGTGAAGATAGAACTCTAGGTGATTGTATAGATTGCCATCAATGCGTTGCCGTTTGTCCGACTGGTATTGATATTAGAAACGGTACTCAATTAGAATGTGTAAATTGTACTGCATGTATTGATGCTTGCGATGATATAATGGATCGCGTAGGTATGCCTAGAGGATTAATTACATATACTTCAGAAAAAGGAATTGCTGAACGCAAACCATTGAAATTTACTTTAAGAATTGCAGCTTATTCTGTAGTTCTCTGCATACTTGTTGGTATACTTAGTTTTGCATTGATAAGTAGAAATGATACTGAAACTACAATTCTTAGAACACCAGGAATGATGTATCAAGAAAATACTGATGGAACAATTAGTAACTTGTATAACTATAAAGTAAATAATAAGACCTTTAAAGACATTGAAGTTTACTTCAAGGTAGAAGAAGTACCTGCATCCATTAAAATTATAGGTAAAACAGATATTAATGTCACTAAAGAAACCTCTAGTCAAGGAACTATGTTCATCTACATCAATCCGAAAGATTTACATAAACGTAGTACCAAAATCAAAATAGGTGTTTACAATAAAAATGGTGAACTTTTAGAAACAGTAAAAACAAGTTTTCTTTCAACAGCACAATAAATATTATGAGTATGAATTGGGGAACAAGAATTATAATTATGTATGTTGGTTTCGTAGCTTTAATCGTTACGTTAGTAGTGGTTAGTATGCGCCAACAAGTAGATTTGGTAACACCAGATTACTATGCTAAAGAATTAAAATATCAATCAAATATTGATAAATCTAATAATCACAACGAATTAAAATCAGCACTTAAATGTACAGTGCAAACTGATAATATTGTTATCGATTTTCCGGATGAACATAAATTGCAAAGTATCTCTGGCGAAGTATTAGTATACAAACCTTCAGATGCTAAATCTGATAAGTTGATAAGCATTGAAGCAACGAACGGACAAATGTTGATACCAGTATCTGTTTTTACAAAAGGAATGTATAAAGTGAAAGTTGATTGGCAAGTAAATGGTAAAGCGTATTTCTCAGAACAAGTAATTAATTTATAATTTATAAATGCTCACAGCACTGGCATTAGGTTTTTTAGGAAGTTTCCATTGCATCGGAATGTGTGGACCTATTGTGCTTGCTCTACCAAATCACTATCAACATAAATATGTAAAAATATACTCTTCATTATTATATAATATTGGTAGAGTCATTACTTATGGGATATTAGGATTGGTCTTTGGATTATTAGGTGAAGGGATTTATCTAGGTGGATTGCAACAAGCAGTTTCTATAATTACTGGTGCAATCATAATTCTAGTTGTTTTATTCCCTTACATTCTACCAAATAAAATGAAACAGTTCAGTTTCATGAATTATCCATTTTTTAAATCAGCTTTCAGTAAATTATTCAAATCAGAAAGTTATTCTGCTTATTTGTTTTTAGGATTAATTAATGGGCTCTTACCCTGTGGATTTGTTTATATAGCTTTGTCTGGCGCATTGTTAATGGGCGACACTTTACAAGGCACAATTTTTATGATGCTTTTCGGTATCGGTACCATCCCGGCAATGTTTTCACTCTCAATGGCTGGCTCTTTTGTTAGTCTTAATTTTAGAAATAAAATAAAAAAATCAATACCATACTTATCGGTAATAGTGGGCTTAGTTCTTATACTACGCGGACTTAATTTGGGTATTCCATATGTAAGTCCGATGATGTCTCACGAAAAACAAGAGACAAATGTCGATTGTTGTCATAAGCCTGAACAAGGTGTTCATGTAAAGTAATTCTGTAATCAGAATTTCTTTTATACTTTTGTGTCTATTAAAATTTAAGAAATGAAATACGACGTTGTTGTAATTGGCTCTGGGCCAGGTGGATATGTAGCTGCAATTCGTTGCGCACAATTAGGACTAAAAACTGCAATTATTGAAAAATATTCAACATTTGGCGGAACTTGCTTAAATGTTGGTTGTATACCCTCGAAAGCATTGTTAGATTCTTCTGAACATTATTATAATGCTTCGCATACTTTCAAAACACATGGTATTGATTTGAAAGATCTAAAAGTGAACCTTGAACAAATGATTGCTCGTAAAGCAGATGTTGTTAAACAAAACACAGAAGGTATTACTTACTTAATGAAAAAAAATAAAATCGACACTTACGAAGGTGTCGGTTCATTCATTAATAAAAACACTATTAAAGTTAGTGGTAAAACAGAGCAAACATTAGAAGCATCTAATGTAATCATTGCTACAGGTTCAAAGCCAAGCACTTTACCATTCATAAATATTGATAAGAAAAGAATTATCACTTCAACAGAAGCTTTAAACTTAAAAGAAATTCCGAAACACATGGTGTTAATCGGTGGTGGTGTAATTGGTCTAGAGTTAGGCTCTGTATATGCTCGTTTAGGTGCTAAGGTTACAGTTGTAGAATTTATGGATTCTATCATTCCTACTATGGATAGAACGATGGGTAAGGAGTTGCAAAAATCATTGAAGAAAATCGGATTCGAATTTTTACTAAGTCATAAAGTAAAAGAAGTTTCAAGCACTGCTAAAGAAGTTACTGTAAAAGCTGATAATGCGAAAGGTGAAGAAGTAGTTATCAAAGGTGATTATTGTTTAGTGGCAGTGGGTAGAACAGCATATACAGAGGGCTTAGGATTGGAGAACATTGGTATTACAGTTGAAGAGCGTGGAAAGAAAATTTCAGTTAACGATCATTTAGAAACTTCGGTACCAGGTGTCTATGCAATTGGTGATGTTGTGAAAGGTGCAATGCTAGCTCATAAAGCTGAAGAAGAAGGTGTGTACGTAGCAGAAAGAATTGCTAATCAAAAACCACATATCAATTATAATTTAATACCGGGTGTAGTTTACACTTGGCCAGAAGTTGCAGCAGTAGGTAAAACTGAAGAAGAATTAAAAGCTGCTGGTGTAAAATATAAAACAGGCTCTTTCCCATTCTTAGCTAGTGGTAGAGCTAGAGCAAGTATGGATACTGAAGGCCTAGTGAAAGTATTAGCAGATGCGAATACTGATGAAATTTTAGGTGTGCATATGATCGGACCGAGAGTTGCAGATATGATCGCTGAAGCAGTTGTTGCAATGGAGTTCAGAGCAAGTGCAGAAGACATCGGTAGAATGAGTCATGCTCACCCAACTTATACTGAAGTTTTCAAAGAAGCATGTTTAGCTGCTACTGCTAACAGAGCTTTGCATATTTAATATTATACAAATTATAAATTAATGAACATCCGAAGTAATCATTCATTACTAGCTTATAACACATTTAGAATTGATGTGAATGCAAAATATTTTGTAGAGGTAAGCAGTGTTGATGAATTAAAAGAGGTATTATCTTCGGATGTTTGCAAGCAAAATAAACTATTCATTTTAGGTGGAGGTAGTAATTTACTTTTGACGAAAGATTTTGAAGGATTAGTTATTCGATTAGGAATAAAAGGTATTACAGTTTGTGAAGAAGATGACGATGTTTATGTTGAGGCAGGTGCTGCAGAGGTGTGGAATGATTTCGTACAATTCAATGTGAATAAGGGTTATGCAGGTTTAGAGAACTTAAGTTTAATACCTGGCACAGTTGGGGCTTCTCCAATTCAAAACATTGGTGCATATGGTGTGGAGATTAAAGATTGCTTTCATTCATTAACTGCAATTGACATTGAAACATTAGAACTTAAAAAGTTTAATAAAGATGAATGCGAATTTTCTTACAGAGAAAGTGTATTCAAAAATAAATTCAAAGGCAAATACATCATCTGTTCAGTAGTTTTTAAATTATCAAAAATTGCAAATCTGAAATTGCATTATGGTGCAATTCAAGATGAACTTACTAAGAGAAATATTCTTGAGCCTAATATCAAAGATGTAGCTGAGGTAGTATCTCATATCAGAGTTTCAAAATTACCAGACCCATCAACTATCGGTAACTCTGGTTCATTCTTTAAAAATCCGATTATCTCGAAAACTCAATTCGAGGGCATACAAAATTCATTTCCTGAAATTGTTTCTTACCCAGTAGATGAACATCATGTTAAACTTGCAGCTGGGTGGCTTATTGAACAATGTGGATGGAAGGGGAAACAAATAGGTAATGCTGGAACCTGGAAAAACCAAGCATTAGTAATTGTTAACCATGGTGGGGCTAGCGGAAAAGAAATTTTTGACTTCTCACAATCTATCATTGATTCTGTATATCAACGATTTGGCGTATCTTTAGAAAGAGAAGTTAATACCCTTTAATTTTTTTTATACTTCTTGTGCAACCCTTGAATTGGGCATGCGTCTTTTAATTGAATTTATGTTGCCTTGGGACAAAAAGTAAAAGACATACAACAGTATCTTATTGATAGATCAAAGCTTGGTGATGCTTCTGCACAGCGAGAGTTATATAAACTCTATGTGAAGAACATGTACAATACTGCTTTACGCATTTTGTCACATAGTGCCGAGGCCGAAGATGTAATTCAAGAATCATTTTTAGAAGCTTTTACGAGATTAAATGATTATAGAGAAGAATCTAGTTTTGGCTCTTGGCTTAAACGTATTGTTGTCAATAAATGCATTTCTCAAATTAGAAAAAGAAGAATTGATTTTGTTGATGAACAAGAGCTCGATGTTTTAAGTACCGATGATGAATTAGATTTTAGCAGTGACGATGAGTCACATATCATTGAGTTAGTTAAAACTGGTATAAATGAATTAGCAGAAGGATATAGAGTAGTATTATCTCTTTATTTATTAGAAGGATATGATCACGTAGAGATTTCTGAAATATTAAAAATTTCTGAATCTACATCTAAGACTCAATACCTAAGAGCTAAAAATAAATTAAAAGAATGGCTAGTTAAGCGTAATGTTAATATGAATTATGAAAATAGATAATTTAGAAAAATTCATCAGTGCCAATAAATCTGAATTCGATGTTGATGCACCATCAGATCAAATGTGGCAACAAATTGAGTTTAATTTAAAAGCTAAACGTAAGAAAAACAGAATTAAATCTTTATCTGTTGCAGCTACTTTATTGATTCTGTTCGCATCAAGTATGTTTCTATTTCAGTTAAAAAATGATAATAGTACAATTTCAGACGAGATAGTTAATAAAGAGGTGCTCGAAGCTCAAACACAATTTAGTTCATTGATTGAAATTAAAAGGTCTGAATTAAATCAGTATAAAAATGCTCAGCCTGAATTAATAAATGAGCTTAACAAACAATTGAAAGATTTACAAATGAATTATAATGCATTGTTGCCTCAATTAAAAGATGAAAATAAAAAAGATTTAATTGTACAAGCATTAATTGAGAATCTACAATTACAATTAGAAGTATTAAATCGCAGTTTAGAAATTGTTCAAAATTTAAAAAATGAAAATCATGAGAAAGAAGTTGTTCAGCTTTAGTGTTCTGTTATTATCTCTTGTAAGCACATTGGTGTATGCAGAAGATCAAAGTACAGAGAAAAAGAAAATCATTAACAAGAATTATAAAGTTAATTCTAATGAAAAATTAAACATCGAAAATCAATTTGGAAAAGTTAGTGTCGAGACTTGGGACAAAAATGAAATAGATGTTGAGATTACAATTAAGGTGAATTCTAAATCAGAATCAAAGTCTTTAGAATTGTTAGATGATATAAAAATAAATGAAAACACCGCAGGTGCATCAGTTTATTTAAAGACTGTCTTTCCAACTAACATGTATAATACAGGTAAGCAAAGTATGACAGTTGATTATCTAATTAAAATGCCAGCTAATGCTCCACTAAATCTTCAAAATAAATTTGGTAATGTTTATATGGATGTCTTTAAAGCAGCACTACAACTAAACGTTAGTTATGGATCTATAAAAATTAACAAGCTTGTTGGTGATAATAAAAGAGTACAAGTAAGTTTCGGTTCTGCAGATATTGACTTTATAGATGAAATTACTTTAGAGTCAAAATACTCTAAAGTGAATATTGAAAAGATAGCTAAAGGCGATGTAAGAAATCAATTTGGCAAAACTTATATAAATGATGCAGGTGATGTGCGTATTACTCAAAAGTATGGTGATTTAGATATACGTAAAGTTCACTCGATCAATGCACAAATTGAATTCTCAAATGTAGATATAGATGCGATAGGAAAAAGTGCCGATCTGACTTTGAAATACTCAGGTAATGCTGACATTGGTACCATTGGTTCAAGTGTTGATTTATTGAAAGTAAATGCATCATTCAGTACAGTACACATGAAGTTTTCTGAAACAACTGATCTTGATTTCGATGCTCACTTAAAATTCGGTGATTTGAAAATTAATAATATTAAAATCAGTGATTACATGAAAAATGTAGACGATAACTCAAATCAAAAAACATACAAAGGTAAAATTGGGAGAGGTGGTAAAGGAAATCTAATACTAGATTCAAATTATTCTACTATCTATTTTCAGTAAACACCATTTATAAATAAAAAAGCCCCAAATAATTTTAGGGCTTTTTTTATTTAGTCTTCGAAGATAGAATCTTCGTTATTTGTTTTCTTAATGTTTCTCTCGTATGCCTTTAATTGACCTTTCAATAATTTTCTAGCAACGTGAATTCTAGTTTTAACAGTACCAATTGGTATAGTTAAGTAATCAGCTATCTCATGATATTTATAACCTTCAAAGTACATGTTGAATGGTATTTTATAATCATCAGCTAAAGAATTTAATGCATTCTTTACATCATCTAATATAAATTTACCCTCAGCATTATTTGCTGTTGAGCTATAAAATAAATTTGCTGAACTAATTTCATCAGACTTAGTTACTAATGTATTGATCTTAGTAATTCTTCTGTAGTTGTTGATGAAGGTGTTCTTCATGATAGTATATAACCATCCTTTAAGATTTGTACCTTCTGCAAACTTATTATAATATGTAATCGCTTTTAATAATGTGTCTTGAACTAAATCATCAGCATCTTCAGCATCATGTGTGAAGTGTAATGCATACGTTCTTAATGAGCTGGCTTGTCTCAAAACCATGTCATTGAATTCTGGTCTTGTCATAG
>JACCDK011099864.1_pt1 | contig 36516 bp, 37 predicted proteins | sample 7445871 | NCBI WGS metagenome assembly JACCDK01 (sample SAMN15323436, study PRJNA562643) | freshwater metagenome | isolation source: river surface water | place: USA:Blue River Watershed | collected 2017-08-15 | reverse complement strand
GGGTGAAGCTTCACGATCAGGTACTGGCAGATCAAGGGCTGAAGCTGTTACCCAACGCGAGCGATCCACTGCGTGACAATGAAACGGCACTTGCACACAATCTGTATAGAACTTACGAGCCCACGGCTCGTAACCAGAAAATTCGGTTTGATTGGCCAAACCAAAGACTAAAGCAGTTTTGTTTGGATTGGCCAAATGGGTTACCCAAGCTGACTTTAATAAACCTTGGGTTTCAATGATTAAGTCATAGTCAGCCAAGACCCCTGATTTAAACTGCTCTTTAAAAACGATGTATTCCTGAATGCTGAGGATGAATTCGCCTCGTTTTAAGGCTTTTTTCCAACGACGAAACGCCAAAGGAATGATGTTGTTGATACCAGCAACAGAATCACCAGATGGGGAAGTAATGTTTTTCAGAGGCTCTAAAAGCCCCACATAGCCCTCTTCCACCACCCAATCAATCTGAGCATCTGGGTACTTGGTACGCAGATCCCAAACCACGGGTAAATTGTGCAAAACATCGCCCAAAGAGGACAACTTAACGATCAAAATCTTCATGAGATGTATTTTCCATTAAATATCAAATGACTTAGGTTATTTGAAACCGGCGACTGGAAAAAACTAAAATTCATATATGACAAATAATACGAATCCAGCATGATCTATTCTTAGCATAGAAAATACTAAAAGCGATGGTAAAAACATAATACATTATGGTTTTTCATAGGAATGTCCAGTTAGCACCCGATCAGATGAGGTGTAAGAAAAGCACACACAGGGATGCCCATGGCAATATTTCGAATGATGGTGATACAGTCATCATCATTAAAAACCTAAAGTGCAAAGGCTCTTCTATCGTCATCAATAGTCACACCAAGCCAAAGAAAATCGATTTAACCGATGAAAGCTATGACATTGATCATAAAATCTTTAGTAATATCATGATGCTCAAATCAAAGCAAAATTTAACTATTTAAAATACTTAGACAAGGTGCGATTAAGCAAGAACCAGAGTATCAATTGCTTAATCTGACCAATAACTGGAATCCAATCAAGATACTTTCTTCTACTTAATTTTCTAAAAACAAGCTCACTATAGTTATTCTCATAACGAAAATCGGATGCATTCATACTTTCCCCGTTATTTTTAACCATGATTGATTCGATACATTGAGATCTATCAATATTAAAGATAACAAAAGATTCAAAAAATTCAACGGAGAAGACGGCATATTTATACAAAGGCATTTTTTCTTCTAATGAATAGTACCTAGAGTTGATGCTATCAATAATTTTTTTAGAAAAGTTAATAAATGAGTATTTTGAGGGATTACCAAATGAAGGCATGTAACTAGAATGAACATCTTCTACAACCAGAATGCCGCCATCATTGATATATGGTATCGACTCGGCAGTGGTGATAACTTGCTGACGATTAGTATGACCACCATCATCCAATAAAATGTCTATGGGACCGACTTTTGAATAGAAAGTCTGCCAAAAATCAGAATCTGATTGACTACCAATATAAATTTCAAACCCATGGTCATTCCACTTTAAAGCAGCTGGGTTTAAATCGATGCCAATGATTCGGGCTTGAGGACCAAAAAACTCCCTCCACATAAAAAGAGACCCACCATTTAAAACGCCGACCTCAACAAAAATTATATTTTTACCGACATATTTCTTAAAAATATGTTCATAAACAGAAAAATAAGTGTTGTATTTAACTGAAGAATACTGAACCTCATTAAATATAGCTCTAAGACTTTTCATTCAACCACCCCAAAATACAAATCACTCAAAACCATTTGGATTTTGAGACTGCCAACGCCAACTGTCCTCGCACATACGATTCAGATCATACTCAACAACCCAATCAAGCTTATCCTTTGCCAAGGTTGGGTCAGCATAAAAAGCTGCTATATCTCCAGCTCGACGATCAACAATCTTATAGGGAATCTTTTTATTTGAAACTTTCTCAAAAGCCTTCACAAGATCAAGAACACTGTACCCTTTACCAGCACCTAAATTAGCTGTTACCGATCCTTTACCTGATAATAAATAGTCTAGAGCCTTAACATGTCCGCGCGACAAATCTACTACGTGGATATAGTCACGAACTCCAGTGCCATCAGTAGAAGGCCAGTCACCACCATAAACTAATAAGCAATCACGTTGACCAACTGCCACCTGAGTGACGTAAGGCATCAAATTATTGGGCACTCCACGAGGATGTTCACCAATTAATCCACTAACATGAGCGCCAACTGGATTGAAATACCTTAAATAAGCAACTGAAAAATCATGATTAGCTATTTCAATATCACGTAAAATTTGCTCACTCATGCACTTACTCCAACCATAAGGGCTGGTAGATCCCAAAGGCATATTTTCTTGATATGGAATTGGATTATCAGGGTGATAAACAGTTGCAGAAGAACTAAAAACCAAATGATTACATTTAAAATCTTGCAGCACTTTAGCCAACGTCAACAGACCAGATAAATTATTTTGATAATATTCAATAGGGTTTTGCACAGATTCACCGACGGCTTTTAAGGCCGCAAAATGAATAACTGCCGCTATTGAGTGAGCCTGAAAAATTTGACTTAGTAAATTCTGATCTCTGATATCACCACAATAAAAAAGTGGCTCACGACCGCTGATTTTTTGAATTCTTTCCAAAACTCTAGGATTTGAATTAGAGAAATTATCAACTCCAATCACCTCATGACCAGTCAAAAGTAACTCTACCCATGTATGGGATCCTATGTAGCCAGCCGCTCCAGTCAAGAGAATCATATGTACAGGATTATAAATGAAAGTTGATTTTAAATGGCTTTCCAAACGACTTAATTAGCTTAGAATTGAGATAATTTTTAACCGCTAAATTGCAATTTAATGACTATTACCCTAGAAACCAAAGTTTGGGAGAATGACTGGGAGTTAATTCTCAAAACTTCTCGCCTCAAAGAGTTGGTGAATCGTTGCAAACATCAGTTTGACAAAAAAATCCTGTACATTAATAACGTAAAAAATCCTTTGCAAGTTGAAGAATATGCTCAGAAATTGATTAAGCAAAATGTTATTGATCAATTTATTCATGTCCATGAGCATGCTGATGCAGCTTTAGAATTTTTTAATTTAAGCAAAGAAAAACTGGGTAAAGGCTATTACTACTCAATTGCAGAGCTAGTCTCTATATACCTGACTGAAACATCCTACATACTCCACTTTTCAGGCGATTCGATACCTGAAAAAACTATTCCACCCAACTGGCTGAATCAAGGCCTCAAGGTTCTCCAAGAGAATCATCAAGTCAAGGTATTTAATCTAGCGTGGGATAAAAAATATAAAGAGGCTCAAAATGAATCCATCAGTGAAGATTCGAGTTTTTATTTGGGCTATGGATTTTCTGATCAAATGTACTTAATCCGAACAGCAGACTTTAAAGCAGCCATTTATGAAGAAGTAAATGCAGCATCAGACAGATATCCATGCTATGGTGGCGAGTTATTTGAAAAAAGAGTTGATTCCTGGATGCGGAATCATCAATTTCTAAGAGCCACATTTAAGCATGGTAGCTATCTTCATCAAAATTTTACGAAAAATCCGTTAACGAAAAAAATAGCACTACTTTTAGACTACCCCTCTTTCCTGAGCAAGTAGTCATCAAATTTATCTTGATGCTTTACTAAATATTCAGGAAATTGCTGATCTAAGGATTGAACTTGATAGACTCTATCAGGAAACAGAACATCTTTTCCAGAATCAATAAGCTCTTTAATTTTTTCTGGCCTCTTAAATTCAGGCTTATTAAATTCTTGGTGAGCGAAGCTCTCAAGCTTCTGGATAATTTTCTCCACGCCAGCCATCCATGTAAAGTGCCAACCGCCATTGCTTATTTTCTGAACAAGAAATTTCTTAAAAATAGCGCGACGAATTCCCCTCAAAACACCAGGAATTTTATAACCTCTCAAACACTCCATACTACCGCCAAAAAATTCTAGTAGGTTTTTATAGGTTGTGATCTTGGAGCCAGCCCAAATAACAGGATCGCCATGAGACTCCCATCGGTTATTTAAATAGTATGCATACATACATTGCTGAAAATCACCACGACGGCCCTGTTTTGGATTGTAAATTTCAATTGTTTCCGGCCTCGGAATCTCATCAACATCAGACAAAATAATCCAATCACCTGGATTAGCATCATAGAGTCCATTAATTAAATAATCTCTCTGCCAGCGCTCATTGCGCCAAGCATCAGAGGTATCAAATGGATACTCCCTTACAGCTAAATGTCTAATTTTGCTTTTATATTTTTTAAACTTTTCTTCATCAAAATAAAGAGGTTTTGGTAAACCAGAAATTGTTAAGACTGATTCGCAAATAACAAAATAATCAACGCTGTCCCATAAAGTCTCTAAACGAAGTTCCAGTAAGAGATCTTCATTAAAGTAACAAAAGCAATCGTAGACTTTATGGGGGTTTTTAATTACTTGATCTTTCATGAATAAATTATAATCTTCAAATGATTAAAAATATTCCCCAACTATCATCCTTAGAGATTTTTGAACTATTCATTAAAGCTACACTGCTTGCCTCTCCTGTATTTTTAATGTCCATCAAGGGCTGGACTAACAGCCTGTTGTTTTTACTGTCTATTCTCACAACAATTAGCCTAATACAATTTAGATCCCTAATTCCAAAAACGTTTGATCAGTGTCAAAAAAAACATACCAAATTAATCATTGCATCATTAGCTGTTGGCTTTTTAGCTATTTTTATCACCCAAGGATTGCGAGGTGAACTTACACTCAAAGCATTTGATGCGCCCCTCAGAATGCTTTTATGCATCCCCATCTTTCTTTATTTATGTCATAAACCGCTGAACCTAATAAAGTTTGCACCTTATGTTCTGTCATTATCATCTCTAGCAACTTTTATATACACTTTAGTATACATTCAGCAAAATCCTGAAGTTTGGGCATTTTGGGGTGATAGATTAGCCACTAGATTTGTTGATCCTAATGCTTTTGGCGTATACACAACGCTAATATTCTCATTATTACTTTTCTCGCTAAATTTGAATAATCCTATAAATCAAAAGTTTAGATTATTTATAGCTAGCTTGGGATTAGTTATGGGCGCATATCTAATTATCGGCTCAGGAACTCGAGGAGCTTGGCTTTCAATACCATTTATACTAACGACATGGGCAATTATTAATGTTAAAAATAATCCGAAGTTAATCCTTTTGTTAAGTGGATTTTTTTTAGTCTCCATCTCAACTAGCTACATACTTCTACCCAACTTTCAAGCAAGAGTTGATTCAGGGTTTCATGAAATTCATTCTTGGCTTTTCACAACAACTAAAGATACTAGCGCTGGTATAAGACTTAGTATGTGGCAAGTTACCTGGGACCTTCTTCAGAAGAGCCCATTTATTGGCTATGGAGACTCAGGTTATCAACATTTGCTAAATGATCAACATCTCAGCCGCAACTATAGCCCTATAGTGCTTGAAACAATTGCAAAAGCAGGTCCACATAACGAATATATCGCCAATTTACTCAGATCAGGCATGTTTGGTGGCTTGGCAATTATCGTTACTCTTTTTACCCCATTTTATGTTTACTTAAAATCTCCGTCTAAACTAGAAAATTTAGGTGGTAGGAGTTTCAATCCCAACCATTTAGGACTTGCTTTGTTTATGTGCCTTGCAATCTCATCCATGAGTGTTGAAATTTTCAATTTAAAGTACACAAGTAGTTTTTATGGTTTACTGATAGCCATGATTTACTCAGAAACTATTGCAGAAAAGTCTTCTAATTAATGAATAAGACTAGATACTCACTCACCTTCGCTTGCTACAACTCTGTCGAATACACCAAACTATGTATTGACAGCATGATTACTCACGGGACCCCTTTAGATCGCTTGGTGGTGGTTGATAACGGCTCAAAAGATGAAACCAGAGATTACCTTAGCACCTTACCCTTGGGCGGCAGAATCTTTAACTCTCAAAACTTAGGCTGCGGCGTTGCTTGGAATCAAGGTGCCCTTCACCATCAATCGGAATGGACCATCGTTATGAACAATGATGTTCTAGTCTCACCCAATTGGATTGAGAACCTAATAGGTGCAGCAGAAAGTCATAACTTAAAGATTGTTTCCCCCGCTTTGATAGAAGGTAAGTTAGATTATGACTTTGCTACTTTTGAAAAAGAAGCTCGGACAAAGATGCAAAACACCCATCGAATCGGTGCTCGTCATGCTGTTTGCTTGGCCATCCATGAATCTGTTTGGATGGACATTGGTTACTTCCAACCAGTTCCAAAACTTTTGGGTTATGAAGACACAATGTTCTTTCATGAAGCCAAGAAAGCTAATCTAAACATGGCAATGACCGGCGCCTCATGGTTACATCACTATGGCTCGATCACTCAGACAGTGATGAAGTTGGAGCGTGGCCTCAAAGAAAATCAAAATCTACCTTATCGATATAACTATCGCCTTCTGAACCAATCATGGTTAGAGCGCAAGATGACCAAGATAAAACGAAAACGCCAGGAGAGAGTCTGGCGAGATGAAGAGGTTGAAAAATACGGCATCTCTATGCACGGCATTCGGGAAAATGGTAACTTTAAGTGGGTTTAAGTAAACTCAAACCTCAAAAAAATAAAGGCTGCATTAGCAGCCTTTATTTTTTTATAATCATTTTGACTTAGCGAGAAATATCAAAACTTTGGAGCATCAAGCCAACTCAAACCATTTGCATCCTTATGATTCAGAATAGGATTGATCCCAATATCAGGCCACTGAATATTCAAACTAAAATCATTCCAAAGAATACATCTATCACTCGCCGCATGCCAGTAATCAGTCGTTTTATACAGAAACTCAGCTGTTTCAGAAAGTACCAAAAAGCCATGAGCAAATCCAGGAGGTACCCATAACTGCCTTTTGTTTTCAGCTGATAGTTCAATACCCGCCCATTTGCCAAAAGTGCTGGATGACTGGCGAAGATCAACAGCCACATCAAAAACAACACCATGACAAACTCTCACCAATTTTCCTTGAGTCTGCTCCATTTGATAATGAAGGCCACGCAATATACCCTTATTAGAAAATGAGTGATTATCTTGAACAAATGTCACTGAGTGACCTACAGCAGCAGAAAAGTCTTTTTCATTAAAGGACTCAAAAAACCAACCACGATCATCGCTAAACACCTTGGGCTCAACGACCAACACATCAGGTATTGCTGTGGGCGTAACAGTAATAGGCATCTAAATATCTTTAATAAATCAATTCAAATAATTCAAAAAAGTTCTCTTGAGAAAACTCAAGAGAACTTTCACTTTGTATTTTCAGTGAGCATCTTTTCCAAATATTGACCATAAGCATTCTTTTTCAGAGGCGCAGCCAACTTCAAAGCATCCTCAACGGTTATCCATCCTTGACGAAAAGCAATTTCTTCTGGACATGCCACCATCAAACCTTGGCGCTTTTGCAGCGTTGCAATGAATCCTGCGGCTTCCAATAAAGAATCATGTGTACCAGTATCTAACCATGCATAACCACGACCCATAATCTCAACTTGTAACTGATTCATATGAAGATAAACCTCATTCACAGCTGTAATTTCTAACTCTCCACGGGCACTTGGCTTGATAGATTTAGCAATATCACAAACCTGCTTATCATAAAAATATAGGCCAGTGACAGCATAGCTACTCTTTGGCTTTAAAGGCTTTTCCTCAATCGATAAAGCCTTAAAAGAATCATCAAACTCAACTACTCCATAGCGCTCAGGATCATTCACATGATAAGCAAACACGGTTGCACCTGATGCGCACCTATTGGCCGAATGCAGTTGCTTGACCAATTCATGGCCATAGAAAATATTGTCACCCAACACCAAAGATGACGGATTATTTCCAACAAACTCTTTACCAATGATAAAAGCTTGTGCCAAACCATCTGGTGATGGCTGAACTGCGTACTGGATGTTTAAACCCCACTGAGAGCCATCACCCAATAGTTCATTAAAGCGAGGAGTATCTTGCGGCGTTGAAATCAATAAAATATCTTTGATACCAGCCAACATCAAAGTGGTCAATGGGTAATATACCATAGGCTTATCGTAAACAGGCATCAACTGTTTTGATACTGCCTGCGTTACTGGATACAAACGAGTGCCTGAACCACCCGCCAAAATAATGCCTTTACGATTCATGGTTATTTGCCTACATTTTTAAATATTCAACTTCTTTAAATACTCGATCTTTGATTTAACTTTTGAGCGATTCCTCAACTACTTGTTTGACATACTTTTCGACTTGATCACGCCAATGGGGATATTGTCCTGTAAAAGCCATCTCTGACAAGGCTTTTTTAAGCTTTTGATTAACAAGTCTTGAGTTATAGGGTCTAAAGGCAGGCATCGGGTAATCAGTCGCTGGTATAGGTAAGATATTCTCAGATTTAAGCTCAATACCCTCACCATAACTAGCAGCAGTCTCAATGGCAAAAACTGCTAATCCATGCCAAGACACTTCACCATCAGGTACTGCATGGTAAATACCAGATTCAATGCGGGATCCTGCCATTTGAACTCCCACTTCCGCCAACCACCCGGCGGATGTTGGAGCACCCAGTTGATCAGCCACTACTTTTAATTGGTCACGCTCAGCAGCTAATTTCAACATAGTTCTAATAAAGTTCCCACCCTCGCCGTAAACCCATGAAGTACGCAAAATAAAGTATCTAGAAAATTTATCTTTATAGGAGAGATCATGAGCGCCATGATCAGATGCATGACTAGAGTCATGAGCCATATTAAAAGCCTCTTTAATCGCCTGCTCACCGGCTAACTTACTTTGCCCGTACACGCATAAGTAATCAACTGGTCCAGTTGCATCAGATTCTAGATAAGCCGTTTGTTTGGTGTCTGCAAACACATAGTCTGTTGAGTAATGAACCAAGATACCTTGTGAGACATTGGCAATGTATCTGGCCATCAATGCAGGAGCTTTTGCATTGATCGCAAAAACCACATCACGTTCAGCAACATCCTCTGCTTTATCAACGGCTGTATAGGCAGCCGCATTAATGATCACTTGTGGTTGATAACGATTCAAAACTTCTCTGATTGACAACTCATTGGATAAATCACAATCAGAGCGACCTAAGAAAATAGCTGAAACTTTTAGATCTTTTAAGCAGGTCTGTAATGCTTTGCCCACCTGACCATCTTTACCAAATACCACGATTGGTCGAGCATGATCAAAAATTTCAAAGGATGAATATGACATTTTTAATTAATCAGAAGAATCAAAGTCACTCAGTTATTTGAAAGTCATCAAGTTATTTTTAGCTATATTGCTTTTTAACCCAGTCTCGATAAGACCCACTCAACACACCATCAATCCATTCTTTATTATCCAAGCACCATTGAACTGTTTTACGGATACCCGTTTCAAATGTCTCGGCAGGTTGCCAACCCAACTCTCGCTCTAACTTAGAGGCATCAATCGCATAGCGACGGTCATGTCCTGGTCGGTCTTTGACATACGTGATTTGTGATGCGTACTTATTTTCAACACCAGTGCCGCCTACTTTTGGACGCAGCTCATCCAAGATAGTGCAAATGATATTAACTACCTCAAGATTTGGTTTCTCATTCCCACCACCGACGTTATAAGTCTCACCCAATTTTCCAGCTTCTAACACTCGACGAATGGCTGAGCAATGATCCTTTACATACAACCAATCTCTAATTTGTTGGCCATCACCATAAATAGGCAAAGGCTTGCCGGCAAGGGCATTTAGAATCACTAAAGGTATCAACTTCTCTGGAAAATGATAAGGGCCATAGTTATTAGAGCAATTGGTTGTTAGAACTGGTAAACCATAGGTATGGTACCAAGCACGCACCAAATGATCAGACGCTGCTTTAGATGCCGAGTATGGACTATTTGGCTCATAAGGATTGGTCTCTGTAAAAGCAGAGTCTGTTGGAGATAAAGATCCATAAACCTCATCAGTAGACACATGTAAAAATCTAAAGCTAGATTTTTCTAAATCAGGCAACTCTGACCAATAAGCACGAACTGCCTCAAGTAGATTAAATGTACCAACCACATTGGTCTGAATAAAGTCCCTAGGTCCATGAATCGAGCGATCGACGTGTGACTCAGCAGCAAAATTGACTACAGCACGAACGCTATGTTTTTTAAGTAGTGAGAGCACCAACTCATAATCACCGATATCACCCTCGACGAACACATGGCGAGTATCAGTTGATAAAGATTGAAGAGTTGCCAAATTACCGGCATAGGTTAATTTATCTAAATTAACAACACCTTCAGCAGCAGAATTGGCTAACCAATCCAATACAAAGTTACCACCAATAAAACCTGCACCGCCAGTGACTAGAATCATTATCTAAAGAATTAATTTGTATTTAAGTATTAAAAGGATTTTCTCATAAAGTGAGATTGCGTCAGAGATTTTTGATGCTATTTAAAAGTATGCTAATCAAGCCTAAGTCAGGCTAAACACGCGCTTTCTCCCAATAGTCCAAATTAGAATTAGTCCGATTTGTGGCTCGCTTAATTAGTGCTCTTTAGGAGTGATAGCAATGAGTTGTTGTCTTTGTCACCAAGCCTGGCGCTTGCGCAACTCCAAGAGTGTTCGGTAATATTCACGACTTAGGTCATCACGTACTCTCGCCACAGTAGACACTTCCATCAAAGCGAGAAAACGCTGATCTTTAATCATCTGAATTTCTCCTTCAATTTGAACTCGATGTTCTGCATACCAAATTTTGGGGTGAGGTTCTTCATAGCTATGATGGATATTACAGTGCTGGCGACCCCTTGAATTATTTTTCGTCTGACTAATCAATCTTTGAAAATATTCAGAATCAAATAATTTCATATCATGTATACAACCAACTCACTTAGATAGAGCTTTAACAATCTGCTCAACTGCTTTATGAACACTAAACTCACGCTCAAACAAGTTAGCGCATCGCATAGATAACTGAGTATCAGATTCAATCTGATCCAACAATTCATTTACTTTCTTGTATAGATTGTCGATATTATTGGTTTCACAAACCTGCCCAACATTTTCGATACGAATCATCTGAGCCAAATCGTTACCCCTATTAACATTGGCCAGCACCGGCAAACCACTTTGCATGTAGGTCAAAAACTTGCCGGGGATATTGTGCGACTTATGTCTTGGATCCAGCGCCACGATGCCTGCGATGCACTGGGAGTAGAGGTCTGGGATTTCGTCAGGATTAATTTCGTCGTAGAACAGAACATTATCGAGTTTTCGATCTTTAGCTGAGTTCTTTAGCCGGACCGCATCACTACCACGCCCCACAAACAAGAAGCCGACATCCGTTCGATGTTGCAGTCTCTCGACTAGATCGAGCAGGATGTCCATGCCCTGGGCGACCCCCATGTTTCCCGCGTATACAAAAACCTTGCGACCGACCAAAGTCGTTTCATTCACGCGAATGAAACATCGAGCTTGAGCCGGCTTATCTAACCAATTCTGAAGGACTTCCAGCGTTCGGCCCGGCTTTTGTTGCCAGTGCTCAAAGTATTTTTGATTACCCGGTGTTTGTACACCGATAACATTAGCAACAGAATATTGATAGCGGGCTATGGTATCAAAAAATCGATATGGCAGACCACGCCCCATCAGACCCATGTCCACCGCCCACTCGGGGAAGATGTCGCGAATGATCATGTAGCCCTTGCAGTTACTGCGCTTTTTTAGAGCACTTGCCAGCGGCCCATGAAATATCGATGGGGTGTACCAGACCACACCATCCCACCGCTCACTGGAAAATGGGCTTTTTCGGAATTGCCGCAACATGTAAAACGGCATCGTGAACTCACCGAGGGTCCGGCGAACGTAGCCAATTTCTTTGGTACGGGGCGCCTTCAGGCGCAATATCTGAACACCATCAAAATCCTCCAGCAACCAGGGCATCTCCTGGTCTGGCGACGGCAGGAGTACCGTCAATGCGTGTCCCTGGCGCACAAACTCCCGAGACAAATCCCTCAGCTGGACTGCGCCAGAGGTACGCAGCGGCGGAAATGTGTCAGCAATCAGTGCAATTCGCATTTGTTCGCGCTCAGTACTTCTTCCAAACTACGCGGTTCACGAAGTCGGTGTAGCTATGTATGATGCGCACCACCTTGTCGCTCACGTTTGGCATACTGTAGTCGGCTACTAGGCGCAGATTTCGCTCAGCACCCCGAGGTTGCGTCTGCAAAATCGTTAGGCCTTGGCGAACGCGCTCTACCTCCAGGCCCACCATCATCACAACAGCCTCTTCCATACCCTCAGGGCGTTCGTGCACTTCGCGGAGGTTGAGTGCCGGAAAGTTAAGGATGGATGACTCTTCGTTGATGGTGCCGCTGTCGGATAACACGGCCTTGGCATGTATTTGAAGGTTCACGTAGTCATGAAAACCCAAGGGTTTCATCAGTCGTACCAACGGATGAAACTTCGCACTCGTTGCATCCACACGCTTTTGTGTTCGCGGGTGGGTGGAAACAACCACTGGCAAATCATGGTCTTCAGCCACTGCATTCAGCACCGCCACTAACTTGGTGAACGACTTGTCAGATTCAATATTTTCTTCGCGATGGGCACTGACCACAAAGTACTGCTCAGGTGTCAGGTCCAGCCGCGATACGGCGTCTGATGCCTGGATCTGAGGCAGGTAGTGGTGCAGCACCTCGTACATCGGGCTTCCGGTCTTGATGACCTGATCAGGCGGTAACCCCTCACGCAACAGGTAGTCGCGGGCAATGGTGCTGTAGGTGAGGTTTATGTCCGCGGTGTGATCAACGATACGGCGGTTAGTCTCTTCGGGTACGCGCTGGTCAAAACAGCGGTTTCCTGCTTCCATATGGAATATAGGCACTTTGTGCCGTTTGGCGGGAATCACCGACAAGCAGCTGTTGGTATCGCCCAACACCAATATGGCTTCGGGCTGTACTTTAGCCAGCACGCTATCCACAGCAGTGATTAAATTGCCGATGGTGTTGGCAGCCCCGGTGCTACCTTCGGCACTATTCAAGAAGAAGTCCGGCTTGCGCACCCCAAGGTCGTCAAAAAACACCTGGTTAAGTTCGTAGTCGTAGTTCTGCCCCGTATGCACCAGCACATGGTCGCAATTCGCATCCAGTGCCGCCAGCACTCGCGACAAGCGAATGATCTCTGGTCGCGTGCCAACGACCGACATGATTTTAAGTTTCTTCATTGCTTAAACCTTTCTCGCGACGGTATCGGGTTTCTCCTGGTCAAAATTCTCGTTAGCCCAAAGCATCACGACCATCTCGTCATTACCAACATTGGTAATGTCATGCGTCCAGCCAGGTATGGTGTCAACCACTTGTGGCACAGCTCCACTAGTTTGCAACTCCACCAATTCATCGGTCAACAGGTGTCTGAAGCGAAAAAGTGCTTCACCCTTGATCACCAAAAACTTCTCGGTCTTAGTGTGGTGATAGTGTCCACCTCGTGTGATTCCCGGATGCGCTGTGAAGTAGCTAAACTGACCGCTGTCAGGTGTCTTAAGCATCTCAACAAACACGCCACGCAGGTCGACATGTTGTGGCACTTCGTATGAAAATTTTTCGTTAGGCAGGTAGCTCACATAGGTGGCGTAAAGTGCACGAACCAACCCAGTACCCACACGCTCACTCATCAGCGTTGTACGGCAGTTGGCAAATGCACGGATTTGTCCCGCCATTTCGCCCAAGGTGATGGTGTACTCAGGCGACACTTTGGCGGATACACAACCAGGGACTGGAGCTTCCAGAGCCAGTAGCAAGGCTGCAACAACATCATCAATATACACCAACCGCACCGAGACAGCCGGGTCATCAATCTGTATGGGTAAATCTCGAGCTAGGTTGTGACAAAACGTAGCGACCACAGAGTTGTAGTTTGGCCTGCACCATTTACCAAACACCCCAGGCAAGCGAAACACTACACAAGGGTTGCCTGTAGCCTGCGCCAACGCAAGCACTGTCGCCTCGGCTGCTAACTTGCTGCGCCCATACGGGTTGTCGCGCTCAGCCTGCGTTGACGAAGTGAACACCAAAGGCACATGACGTCCCAAGGTTGCCCACTCCTGCCGAATGGCTTCGCACAGCACCGCGGTCAACCCAGCATTCACTTCTGTAAAGGAAGCTTCATTAGCTGGGCGGTTTTCACCTGCCAAATGTAAAATAGCATCAGCCTGCGCTACAAGCTGAGGCAACTGGGCTATGTCATCACCACGTACAAGGGTGCTTACAGTAATGTTTGCGAGTTCATTCAAACGAACGACCAAGTTTTTGCCAATAAACCCATTGGCTCCAGTCACCAGAATACGACGGTTAGACAGCTTCATATCGATTACTCTTCGGCCTCGACTACCTCGCCACGCAATATTGCCTGGATAAAGCGCAACTTCATGAGCAATGCCTGCATACCAGATACGTTAAGCCTTATGGTGTTGTGTGAGTTGTAGTCGGTAGCTTCAGAGATCTTCACTTCACCTTGTTCGATAAACTTACCGTAATTCAGGTCCCGCAAATCTGGCGGCACTCGGTAGTAGACCCCCAGGTCTTCAGCCGCCACCATTTCCTCGCGGCTCAACAAGGCTTCGTAAACTTTTTCGCCATGACGCGTGCCAATCACCCGTACCTCATGTTCGGTCTTACCTAACAGGGCTATCAAGGCATAAGCCAGAGTTTCGATGGTGGCTGCCGGTGCCTTTTGCACAAAAATTTCGCCAGGCTTACCGTGCTCAAATGCATACAGCACCAGATCCACCGCATCATCCAACGTCATCATGAAGCGGGTCATGGCTGGGTCGGTGATGGTGATCGCCTGACCCGAAAGAATCTGGTTGGTGAATAAAGGAATCACCGAACCGCGTGAGCACATCACATTCCCATACCGAGTAACGTTGATCACTGTGTTGTTACTATTACGTGATTTGGCTACAGCAACTTTCTCCATCATGGCTTTGCTAATACCCATGGCATTAATCGGGTAAACTGCCTTATCAGTGCTGAGTACTACCACCCGTTTGACACCGCAGGTAATAGCGGCCTCAATAACGTTTTCCGTGCCAAATACATTGGTCTTGACCGCCTCAAGGGGATGAAACTCGCATGATGGAACCTGTTTCAGTGCGGCTGCGTGGTAAATGAAATCAACACCACGCACCACATTCAAAACAGACTGGTAATCGCGCACATCCCCAATGTAAAACTTGAGCTTGGGGTTTTTATACTTCTTGCGCATGTCATCTTGCTTCTTTTCATCACGGCTGAAAATCCGGATTTCGCTCAAGTTGGAGTCAAGAAAACGGCGAAGCACGGCATTGCCAAAGGAGCCAGTACCGCCAGTTATCAACAGTGTTTTATTTTCGAAAATCTTCATTTTTACTCTTTTAATTTCATCAATGCATTTTGGCAAAGCAACTTTTTTTGCTCCGGAGTGGGATAATTAATCAACACAGCACGATACTTGCCTTTGAACACAAACAAGCTACCTGAGGCAGCCCCCACCACACCCAGTCTAGAAACCAGCTCACCCAAGTGTTCGAGCGACCCCGCTCCGCCCAAAAAAGTGAGCGGCACCTTCAGGGCATGCTTGAATAGCATGGCCAGCTCTAAGTCATAGCCCAGCATTTGGCCATCCCGATTTACCGAATTGACAACGATTTCACCTGCACCGGCATTCTGTAACTGCTTGGCTAATTCAACCGGCTCGAGCTGATGGATGTTTTTGCCATTGTGCGTACATACCTCGTAGCCCTTGGCAAATAACCCTGTTCGCTTGCGCACATCAATCACAGCCACTACTGACTGACGACCAACTGCATCAGCCATCTGCGCTAACAAGGAAGGATTTGCAATGGCCGCTGCACTCACAGCCACTTTTTCCACACCCATATCTATTATGCGCGACGCCTGCTCTGCCGTGGTGACCCCGCCACCGTAACACAACGGCATGCGGCACTCTGCGGATAGCTTGGCAATTAGGGCAAAATCTGGCGCAACTTTTTTGACCGTCGCATCAATGTCCAGCACCATCAATTCATCGGCTTCTTTCTCATTGAAAATCCTAACGGCATTGATGGGGTCGCCCACATATTTTGGATCTTTAAACTGCTGGGTTTTAACCAGCCCACCCTTGTGTACCAGCAAACAAGGAATGATTCTAGGACGTAACATCTATCAAAGCTCCACAAAATTCTTTAGAAGTTGCTCACCCCAATGGTGGCTCTTTTCAGGGTGGCACTGCACACCATGAATATGACCACGGGAAACCACAGCATCAAAATCTAGACCATAGTTTGCCGTGGCAGCCACATCTTGTTTGTCCTCTGCGTCAAAAAAATAAGAGTGCAGAAAATAAAACTGCGTAGCCTCTTCAAAGCCTTTGGAGAACAGCTTGTTCTGAGTGCGCAGCTGCAAATTATTCCAGCCCATGTGTGGCATAGGTAAATTGGCGCTCTTTGGCTGGGTGGCGAATGCACGCACACGCCCAGGTACCCAATTGAGTCCCGGCAAGCTGCCCTCGTCTGAGCCCTGTGCCAAGATCTGCATCCCAACACAAATCCCAACCACTGGTACGTGCGCCCCCAAAACCAACTCTTCAAGCTTGGGGCGCATCCCCGAATCATTTAACCTCTGCATGGCGTGATCAAAATTCCCCACGCCAGGCAACACTAGTCTCACTGCATCCGCTAACGCATCGGAGGTATCGGCCCTTCGGGCTTCGATACCAAGACGTTTGAACAAATTCAAAAATGCCTGAATGTTACCCACCCCATAATCCACGATGCAAATCATCGAAAATACCTCTTTTCCAGACCCAACTTGCGCATCATAATGGCCCCCAGACCGATCAAGTTGCGCTTATTCTTGTAATCGCGGCATGTCTTTTTGGGCATGTCAAACAATGTTTGCAATTCATCTACCGTCAAGCCGAGCTTGTGAGCCACATACTCAAACTCCTGCTTGAGAAAATGCTCGTCCATTTCTGGGCGCGAAATGCGGTCGAGCGCCTGGTCACGCGACATTTGCCGAGTCATGATCAGGCTAGAGAAGTGAGCACGGCGTTTTTCGTACCCAAAACGACGAGGTAGCCAATAGTCTTCGTAGAAGCGGGTAAAGCGTGACTCGTGGTGCTTATGCTGAAAGCGCTCCCAGCCAAAGCGTCGCTCTAACTCATCCTCGGCATCCTTCTTGAGATACGGCACTAGGTTAAGCGGGTGATGAACTTTCATCCCCAGCACCTTCTGGTACCACAGCTTGTATACCAGAATGTCTACCAGCGGAAATTCATCATTTGGTTTACCGTCTCCACACTTTGCCCAGATGTCCCCGAATAGAGTCTTGTCTACTCCCAAATAACCGCCCCACTCCTCTGGTTCGCGACAGCATTCGGTTGAATAGTTGGAGCCTGTAATAATGTGCTTAATCTTGTATTTGCGGGCAAACTTATAAAGGCCAGAAAAAAAAGCCGCATCTTGAACCAAGTCTTGGTCAGGAATGCCAGCCTTCAAGAAAGCAACTTGCATCCGCTTGACAGACTCCCAATTCACCACCTCCGTGAAGAGGTCAAGACCTAAGCCATCAACCAGCTTTTCTATATTGCCCACTGCTTGGTCAGTGTTCCAACCTGCATCTACATGAAACAATAAAGGCCGCAGGCCCATTTTTTCTTTAGCTATGTAAGCCACATAAGAACTGTCAAGCCCCCCACTCAAACCAATAATACAGTCAAAGTCTTTACCTTTTCCTGACTGGCGGATTACTTCAGCTAGCTCATCTCTCAAGCTGAAATTAACATCCCAATTTGGCTTTATAAATGCTTGAAAATTTCTGCAATAATCACAGTAATATTCTTTATCAAAAGAGATATTTGGATCAGACGTATCCATAATACAATGGTTACAAATTTGATAAGGTCTATTCATTCTACTTATAATAACTTAAGGGTTAGATTTTCCGATGCAGGATTAATCTTAGACTAATATGTAACAACGATAGTAAAAAAATATACCGACTCTTAAGCTTATGTAGAAATGGTCGACTTAAGATACTGGCATTTTTAGTGTGTATACGGCGAAGTAGACTATAGAATGCAAGATGGCGATTAGATCGAATCACATTCGCAGCCATAGCTATCCAAAGATCGTGTGACTCAACATAGCTTGGAATGGGCAGTATTATTTTACGAAAATCCTCCCTAAACCCCATAGCACACCCATCGTAGTAGGCTCTTCCAGCAAAAATACGAAGAATATTACGAAAATAACGATTGGAATCTTTTTCACTGAGATTTGGGTGTAAGGGTGAAACTATATGACCTTCACTATTTATAAATTTACTATTTGTCGTTACTAACTTTACCCCACTAATAAGGGCACTTTTAATAACAAATAATCTACCATCAAGCCATATGTCATCTTGATCAGCCATCAAAATATAGGAGCCTCTAGCTATACTTATCGCTCTAGCAAAAGTCTGTACATGTCCAATGTTTACAGCATTACGATATACTTTCACACGAGAATCATTTATATTCTCCAAAAAACTTAAAGTCCCATCTTCAGATACATCATCAACAATAATTAGCTCATCATTTGACCCCATCTGGTTAATAATAGAATTAATCTGTTCTGGAAGAAATGGCATACCGTTATAAGTAGCCATACAAATACTAGTACAAAACTGAATCACAGATGAAATAGGTTTAACATTACTCATGTGCACCCTATCCTATTGCTAATAGCACTACACGAAAAACTAGAATCACTGATTAGCATTAATTTTTTCCATAAATTTATAATATGATTGTTGTACAAGTAGTCCATAAATAAAAAAATTAAGGTCCCAAATGTATCCTCGGGCAAATACTCCAAGAATACAAGCGTAAGGAACTAGAAATAAAATCAAATCATCCACCTCGTCACGACTTAGACTTCTAATAGAATTTCGATATGCTGACACTATTCGAAGATACATTAGACAAATCATTAACATTGGCACAAAACCGTAAACTTGATAGTGCGAGATAAAGCTATGAGCGTAAGCTCCATAAGTCTTATAAAAAGTAACAATATTGTAGTAGTCACTAAAAAATAGATTTTCATTTATATTAATAATTGCATGAGTGAACTGATCTAGTCGCTCCAATGCAGAAGGATCATTATAAAAATTAAAAGCTAATGAAAAAATTCTACTTTCCGGTTCAGCAAAGAGAATAACTAGCAAAATAGTAAATAAGGCAAAAAAAAATAATTGGCAATTTAATACGCGAAAAATAAATAAAGCGAAATAAAAACTTAATAAAAAAAGAATAAAAAGATGCTCTAGATCCAAGACAATATAGAATAATTGTCGCTAAAAAGAAATAGACATAAACTTTCTGATCTTTTATTTTTTTTTGAAAGCACCATAAGGGAAACCAATCCAAAGTAATCAGAAATATTTAAATATAAAGAACCATAATCACTATTTAAAAAATAATAATAAATACTAAAATTACTAAAATCTACAATTAAAAAAGAAAATGCAATGTAACAAAAATATATTAATTTATATTTAATATATAAGTAATGGGAGACATAAATACATAATTAAACATTTAAGTGACGATTAACTATGTATGAATGAGAAAAATATTTCAAACCTAATGAAATAGAAAGTATAAAAATCGTATCAAATATTAAAAAATCAAAATAAGAACTTATAAAGTAAAATGAAACAGATAATAGAAAGCAAACTGTGTTTATATAAAAATCTTGCATATGCATTGAGTAATGCTGCAAAACTAAAGATGTAATACCTGAGCCAAGTGATAGTATAAATACACCAGCAAATATAATTATCAAAATTACACTGCTTATTAATAGTTTATTAAAAAATTTAAAATATATATCAAATAAATAAATAGCTATTCCAGTAAAAATAAATATTGCACCAAACCATAATATTTTTTGAACAACATCCAGCAAATCAAATTTATAGCTAGGTTGTAATAGTAAAATACGAATTTTTTCGCCTATATATTGTTTTATTACGGTTATAACTGGCAGTGTAAAACCAAAAAAATAAATAAAAATCGCCCAATAATTATCCTGTCTTAATATAGATAATTTATTAATTGCTAATAAAATTAATGGGAAGTGTGCCATATCCACTATGTAGGAAAAAAGTCTAAAAACTACTAATTTCTTCAATTTCCGTATAAAAATTATTGTATACCAGCATGATTTAATAATTCTTAAATAACTTAATTTATTAATATAAAAAATAATTGGTATTAAAAATGATGCCGGATACATCACATATACAATATTTAAAATATTATCATCAGTACCAAAAAGTAACATTAAAGGTAAAAATGAAATCAATATCGCAACTCTTAATAATCTTTGCTTTAAAAGGTCATCAAGACTGCCCTTAAAAACAGATGCGATCGTATATGAGTTATGAATAGCAATAGTACATGCTCCTATTATTATCATCGACTGCGTAAAAAACCCTAAAATGTATAACGCAAGTGCTAAAAATAAGAAAAATGTGTTGAAAGTTAGGACAAAATCTAATAGCGGGGTAAGTTTAACATTGCGAGCTAAATGTGAGGATTTAATTTCAATAAGATTAAGTCCGAATATTGCCCCTAAAAATGCTGTCCACTGAAGATAGAGTAAATAGCCAGAATATTGAGCATTATTTTTTGAAGCCCATAAGACAAAAACATTAATTATTAAGGCGCTAGCTGGAACTATTGCTATAGAAGATAAATGCGATATATTTATTTTATTCACAAATTGGTTCTAAGTTTACAAAAAATAATTTTTTCAGAAGATATTGATGAAATAAGCTTAGGCATTTTTCAGTTTTTCTAATGCGAATTGGCTTTCATTACAATATCAGATATTTTTTTTCTTGCTTCTTGAGCATAAATTAAAGCGCCTACTTCATTAAGGTGACTCTCGTCAAAATAAATTAATTTGCCATTATAAGTCGGCGCTTCATCAAATACATCAAGATCGTCGAAGCTTAAATATGTTGCAGCACTATATTTTTCTAGTTTTTTTTGTATTATCGAGTTTGCAACTTTATAGCTGCTATCAATATAGTTGTCATTTTTGGATAAGATACCAATTTCTTCTAAACGATAGCTTCGCATAGGATTTTTATTCAACAAAGGAATTTGGCTCATTAAATATACTTTGGCATTAGGTCTTTGATTGTCTAAAAATTCATCAAGAGCAGTCATAAATGCTTTACTGGGCACATGCCAACTCCACATACCCGCAATAATTATAACTTTGGCCCCATGAAGATAATGACTTAACTCATTAATTTGTTTTATGCACGATTTCTGAGCCCACTCGGGAAGACGCTGATAATCAAAATCTGGAATCGGAATACAGCTACTAGCCGTAATAATCCGCGCCTTGAAACCATAGTCTTTACCAATTTGATCGAAAAATAAGTTAAGCATAGCTCCATGTGAATCTCCCAACACTAACACTTCTTTTGCACTACTCTGATCACCCTTTAAGCAATTACCTACTATCTGATTATGGCAAATTGTTGAAGAATCTGAATATTGCAGATACTCAGTAGATAATGGCGATAAAGTGAATCTCTCATTGATTGTTGTTAAGCTAAAAATAGATGCAAAGGTGATAAATATTAGGGCGCCATAGGTGAGTGTTTGTTTGATCGTTTTTTGATATGCGCGTAACGGGCTTTCCACTAAATAATAGGACAGTACAGCAAGCAATAATGTAATTACCCAAAATAATAAGCTGGAGATTGAATCTAAAATTTGCCGCCCTGTGCAGTAACGCAGCAAAGCTAGTACAGGCCAATGCCACAAGTAAAGGGAGTAAGATAATTGACCAATCCATACCATTGATTTGCTTCTCAATAGATGCCCCAAGAACCCTTGAGTAGGTGATGCCAAAATAAGAGCAGCGCCAGCCACAGGTAGCAAAGCAGTCATCCCAGGAAAAGGTCCAATTAAAGGCTGAACTAAAGAGAAAATCAACACCAAAGCAAAGCCAAAAAAACCTAACCATGGGCTTCTTAGTTTATTTTCTTTAAGATATGCAAATGAAGCAACTAGCGATCCAGCAAAAAATTCAGGAAGACGGGCATAAAGACTGTAGTATGTGGACTGATGTATGTTCATCAAACGAAGTTGGTACTCAGCCACAATAGTCAATCCAACTAGCATAATTGCCAATAGCCATTTAAGAGATTTCCTAGATAGCAACAACACAAAACATGGAAACAGTAAATAAAACTGCATCTCAACTGCTAAAGACCAAAGATGTAATAACGGTTGCTCATGTGAAGTTGGCGCAAAATAATCTCCAAAGCGCGCAAAATAATTATTACTACTAAATCTAACTGCTTGATTCAGACTATTCTTATATATAGCAAAATCTTGAGGCAAAAATACGACCGCACCAATTAGCGATACCAAAACCAACATAAAGAAGTACGCTGGCATAATTCGTCTAATGCGACTTACCCAAAAATACTTTAGTGTGTTACGCAGACAGTAATTAGCCTCCGCTTTTCTATCTAATAAAATAGTAGTAATTAGGTACCCAGAAATAACCAAAAACACATCTACACCGATAAATCCACCAGGCAACCAAGTAGGATTAAAATGAAATAGCATAACTGCTATCACGGATATAGCCCGAAGCCCCTGAATATCTAGGCGATAGGTATTAGATTGATGGGACAATTAAAAAACTTTTTTTGTGGAAATGCACTACATGGCTTTAATAGACATAATAATAGATATGCCATTTTGCATCTAATACTGATGCCAGTATCTCATGCTATCAATAAGATATTAACCGCATCAAACGCCTAACTAAAGAATTATTCGTGCCAAGAGCAATTTTTAGTAAAACTCCAATTTTATACAGATGCAGGTCCTTCATCGTTCTATAGTTTGTATGTAGCTTTTTAGGCGATTGCATAATTTCGTCAAAATCAGATCTAGAAATGCTCAGCTTAGTGCAAAAATATTCTATATCTGCCTGAATGGAAGATTGGAAAGTTGAGTTACTAAGTTCACTTAAGGCATCTTCTCTAGATAACTCTTTATTCATAATTAAATTAGATAAATGCGCACGGCGTTTATCCGCACCAAATCTAACAGGTAAAAAGTAGTCTTGATAAAATCTAGTTATGAAAGACTCACCGTGTTTGCGAGGATAAACAATCCACTTTGCCTCATCAATCGATCTCTTCAACGCCATATTTCTGCTATATTTTATATAGCGCAACGGTCTAACTATATTAATCTTATTTGCTACCTGCTCATATAAAGAATAACCTAACGACTTAAATGGCAAGCGAAGCGGCGAAGCACAATTAAATTTCTTATACAAATTTTTTAAATAAATTGGATCGCGTTGCCCATATGACCATGTCGAACCCATGATTGCCTCTGTTTGAGGATTGGTACCAGAAATAATGCATGGCACCTTGAATTTATACGCAGCGTTACGCAATGAATAATTAATAAAAAGATCAGTTGGAGCCTCCAGATCTGGAGTTCCCGAAAGCAATAAAGCCTTTTGCATAAGCTTAAACTCTGACCAATCCAAAACTGTTGTATACAAATCTACACCACATGCACTTATTAAGCTATTTATATTGCGGGTGGCCAAACCAGTATTCCAACCATTATCTACATGTACCGCAAGAGGTCTTAAACCAAGGTCTTTAACTACGTGGAGTAATAAAAAAGTACTATCCAACCCACCACTTACCCCTACAATGCAATTGTACGACGTTCGCAGTTTTTTTAAAGTTGATATTGTACTTAAAAAATTCTCTCGATCCAAACTATCTACCACTATCTCTTGAAGATAATTGGTACAGTGATTACATTCACCAAGATAGTTAAAAGTGATGTTAGGATCACTCGTATCCATTACGCACCTAGAGCAAATACGATAATTAGGCGTCATACCGTCACCCATCAATACTCAATTCAAAATAGACTTTTTCCAGTCTTTCCGTATTAAATATAGACATTCTTGAATCTAGAATATTTAATGAGGACTTCCTTGTGAGTCCAAGTGGCAATAGTGTGCTCTCTATAACCACCGACCTGTCTGGAAAGAAATTTTTACAGTAATAAGCAGCCTCGCCAACATACTCATTTACTATGACATCAATGCCTGAATTTAAGTACTCTACAAATTTAACTCCCAACCTCGATTCCCAGTCAATGGATCTTTTCATGTAAATAAGCCCATAATCACACAGTCTTAGTAAACCCTTAATTTGATTTCGCCCCATCAATGTTGTATCCGGCGAAACTATATTACCTCGAAGCTTAAATTTATCGAGGTATCTCATGTTATCTTGGCTAATAAATAAAAATTTATAGTGCGGATTTCTGTCACATATTTCTAAATAGGTTTCAATATTATTCCAGCCACTATTCAAAGATCCATAGTATCCAATAACCACATCTGAATTACTCAAACCATACTCCAGCCTGCTTAACACAGGAACAGCATCTTTATCTATCGTAGCAAAACAAGGCAAGATGCGAAATTTCTCTTTTGAACCATAGTTATCAACATAAAATCTTTCTTGGCTTCTCGCTACACATATAACAACATCAGCAGCTAATATTGAATATTTTTCAATCTCTCTCCAAATCCTATCAACCAAACTACCCTTAATTATTGCTCCAGAAGAAATTAACTCATCAATAAAAAGAGAACGTGGATCAAAAATTACTTTGATTCCATCTTCTTTTTTATCTAAATATTTTTTTAAGTAAAAAGCAACTAGGCCAGAGAAATATCCACGTGCGTGTACGATGCAACCTTTTTTGAAACCGATAATAAAAGCAACAATTGCTGCAAATAAAAATGCTAAGGGCTTCAACAACACAATCAAGCATGTTAAAAATAAATATCTAGGGGGCGGACAGAAGGGGATATTTAGAACGCGATTGCGCCATACCATTCTGTGTGGTTGGCATATATTTATGTAACGCGCAGTAGAGCAAGTTACCGTATCAATTGGATCAATAAGCTGGTCTTCAAGGAGACCCTCGCTAATATCCTCTCCAACGGTGATTACATATATTTTTTTTGTAGTTTTACTAGAAACCATAATGCAAAATTATGTTAAAAAAAACTAGTGTCAAAATATTTTAATTTCATCTTTCTAACAATAAAAAAATAATTTGCCTTAGGAGTTAAGCGCATCAAAATTTAATTCTTATTTAATGCTAAATTCATCAGGATAATTTATTAAAGGCGCCTTCAAATTTCCACAAAGAAACAGCTTAGAACTTGCCACAACACCATCAAATGAATTACCCTTTGGCAGTCTTCCATCAAAACCACCTGAAATAAGAATTGGCTTCTCTATTTTTCCAAGAAAATGTAGATCACCATCCAAACCGCTTAGACTTCCATCACTTGATATACACGATAGGATTAACTCACCAAAATTTTGGGTAGGTAATTGGTACAAAAAATCTGCAAGCTTCCCTCTCTTTAATTTTCTTCCCAAGCCTGAATAGATATATCTCACACCATTTTCAATTCTGTAGTCAATACTACAGGCTATTGCTTGAGCCCCAATATATGAGGCTAATTCATCAATTGACTTTACGTCATCAAGAATGCTGTCAGACAAGATAATTTTTTCAGCCCCACAGCTCAGAAGCTGCTGGCAAGTCTTTATATTAGAGCCGTAGCCCCCTACTGCAGTGGGGGCTCTCGCCACAGATAAAATCTGTTTTACCCCCTCTATTGAGGGCGGTGCAAATGGAAACACCAAATTAATTTCTTGACAGCCCTGATCGCTCAATATGTTACATATATTGATTGGATCGCCAAGATAAGTCTTTGGAATGTAATCTTCGGTCTGATAAGCAATGCCATCAAAAATAGCGACTTTTGCTATCAGACGATTTTTTCTAAGCGAAATCATGTGCTTGTACAATTCGCTTCAGTAGGTTATCGCCGTATTCATAGCTTTTCTCAGGATGAAACTGAAGACCAATCAAATTAGCCTTTCTGAAACCCGCCAAAAATTGTCCGTTACAATCAGATGACAACATCTCTGTATCTGGTATTACAGATTTTGCATCTTGCAATGACACGGCATATCCATGCATAAAATAATAATAGGACATATCGCCGGTTGTTAGTGGGCCTAAGACATCACCGGCTTTATGCACAGATCTCCAACCGATATTCGGAACCTTATGAATCCCTGGTCCCAACTTAAGCACAGACGCATCTACCAAAGCCAATCCAAGCCCCGAACCTTCTTCACTACAGTTGAACATCAACTGCATTCCAAGGCATATTCCAACAATAAGCTTACGATCTTTTATTGCATTTGCTATAAACTTATCAATCTTATTTAGTGCTAAAAAATTCAACGCGTAATCAAAAGCACCAACGCCTGGTACTAAAACCGCATCAAAATCAACATCGCCAGATTTTATATAATCTGAATAAAAAACAACTTCCTGCCCATTTCGCCTCAACCAATATCTAACTGATATCGAGTTAGCTTGGGGCAAATCAATTACAACGAACTTCATATCAGCCCACGCTTTCGATATTGGTAAAAATTAAATCTATCTTTGTAATCTCTCAACCAAAGATCATTTCTCTTCCACTGATCTATGTTCTTTAATGATACCTCCGGAATGAAGCAAGTCCTTTTGCGGTGCTGAACATCGGCATTAAGTCCAAGAAATTCTTGTATTTGCGCTAGTGTTTGATCATAATCAGAAACTAAATCCTCAAATGCCAAAACAAGTATCTTACTAGGAAACTTTTTCTTCGCAGCAATCAACTGGTTCAACATTTGATTTTGCCAAAAAATAAAAGCATCAATTTCATAAGGCATAGCAAGCCAACCAACTCGCTTTGAGTCCGAGTAGACATCCAATGGATCGCGAATCGCAACAATAATCCTCGATTCGGGATGCATCCTAAATATTTCGTCAGAAAATAGAATTGAAAAATTCTCATTAATAGCAACAGTCGATAAATTTTTATCTTTAGCTAGACTCTCCAATGATTTTTCAACTACTTTACCGAATAACCTATACGAATTAGATGTGGTTTCAATAGTTTTACATAACCACATTTTTTTATTAATTGCACTCGACTTCCAAAAACACCTAGATAAAACAAAATTTAACTTTGCCCTTACTAGATCCATATTCCCATACCACAATCCTGAATAGCATTTATCTACAACTAAATTAAGAACTTCAGTCTTTATTGATGAAATACATCCCGCCAGATCCTTACCTAATCGCAACGTCGCATAACGTCCCAGGCTTTTCCCAGAAATAGCATCTATCGTTCTCTCAAAGTCTGAAATAGCTGTTGTTAGAGTAAATATGCTGCTTGGACTTTCTAACTTCCTAGCTAAATCTATCAAACAGTATGGGTCTACCCAGATCCGCCACTCCTCTTTTGGAACATAAAATCCAGAATGCTCTTCCAATATGTCACATACAGCACTTGATCCTGTTGACCCCAATCCAGCAACAAAAATTAGTTGCTTATCAAACATCACCACACCTAAGATTCTTTAATGTTTTGTTTATGAGCGTGGACGATGTTGATTTCGTATATGGGAAATATATGATTTTTACCCCAACCTCTTTAAATTGCTTATCAAACTCTTCCCATCTTTCTGTCTGATACCAATCATCTCCCACAAACATAAGATTAAATTTGTAACGATGAAACGCATCCATCTTATCCATGGTGGTTTGTTCCACGGCGAGGTCAACGTACCTACAAGACTGTACGATTTCTAGTCGTTCTTCAAATGCAATCACTGACCTTTTATTCTTATAAGAGACTAGCTCATCATTAGTAACCCCCACAATTAGTCTGTCGCACATAGATTTTGCATTTCGCAGAACACGCACATGGCCAACATGGAAGAGATCAAAAACACCTGTTGTGTATCCTATAACCATCCTAAAATCTCCAAGTTAAAATTTTGGAAAAAACTATATTCGTCGTTACGCCCGCCCTGCTTGTTAATAGTTGAGCTGAAGCCGATCTTTGGTCTGTTTAACACGCCATGTAAGTTCAGACGCTCTGCGAATCTTCTAAGGGGAATTTTAGACGCGAGAGCATCAATTTTGGTAGTCACTGATCGTCGATACATATAGTCAGCTAGCTGCATGGTAACGAAAGGAACGCGAGCCTCCTTTGAGGCTGCCATGCTTGCTCCATCCATTCGGCGTAGCAGTCCAGGCAAGTGCACAGTAAGAAAAAAGTCTTCTACAAATTCGATGTTCGATTTATCACGCCACAAATCATCAATTAGGGACATAAGACGCGGTGCACGATCAGGATTCAATGCATAACAGTACAGCCTATAGAAATCATGACGAGTAAATGGCACATCATCATTTGCTGCTAAACGGAAGATTCGGTCATAACCGAAAAATAGCTCGTCAGCTCCCTCTCCAGTCAAAACTACTTTTTCCGATGGCAGCATTGCTTTGCATACCATGTAGATCAAGCCCTCATTCGGTACGCTGAGGGGCTCGCCACGCAAAGTGATTAGCGTTTTCCAGCTATCCATAAGCTCTTTTTCAGAAACCTCAACCTTAACTAGCTCCTTACCTAGTTGGGCTGCAGTTTCAGCTGCTGCGTCGAACTCGTTGTTCTGAGGTAATCCAACCGTGTAGGCGCGGCGCGTGTTAGACAGAGCCGCAATTATCGAACTATCAATACCCCCTGAAAGGAGACAGACATTATCAACGTCGCTTAACTCATGATCGCGAACAGACTCCCTCAGAAGCGTTTCGATATCTGCTTGGTTAAAATCGGCAGCACCTAAGTTATCCGGTAAGATTGATAGGCGACCGACTATGCGTCCATTATGTAGGATTGATCCAGGTAGAACTTCACAAATTTCCGTGAAATAAGTATGGCCTGGCACTGGGCGGCGAATCAATTTCCACTCTTCAATGGCATCTCTACTTACAGTGCACGGCACCAAAGCGCGTATGGATACAGTTTCAGATGATAGTATGACAGCGCCACTACTTTCATAAATGTACAACGGCTTAATACCAAACCTGTCACGGGCGGCCCACCAATCACCAGATCGAGTATCAACCACTACCAATGCGAACATACCATCAAGTAGATCGAAAATATTCGTGCCGTAGGATGCAAAGCCCTCGACAATGGTTTCCGTGTCACATCCGGTACGACATGCGAGACCCAACCTCCGTCGGAGTTCAATATGGTTGTAAATTTCGCCGTTGAACAGGATAGTATAACGTCCGCAGCTCGAAGTCATCGGTTGGTCGGCTGCATGCGATAAGTCAAGGATTGACAGGCGCTGGTGCGCTAAAAATAGGTCACCAAGTTGCTCCACCCTTGCAACATCCGGGCCGCGCCACTGTTGTTTTTGCAGCGCAGCCGCCACTAACTCCCGGTCAATACCTTTTCGCGACTTTATAAATAGCAATCCACACATGATTACTTGCTCAGTTTTTTGGTTAAATAGAGGCCTGCGTCTTGTAAGAGGTGTCACGCATGGAAAACTCGCAAATCGCATCAGCTACACATTGCACCTGTTGATTAGATATTTCCGGAAAGATTGGCAACGACAAAACTCGCGCCTGATGATGATAGGCAACGGGAAAATCCGCCGGAATGTGCTCAAATCGCTTGTAGGCTGGTAGAAAAGGTAATGCCACAGGATAGTTGATCACAGTCTGAATTCCTTTTTCTGCCAAATGCTTAGCTAACGTATCGCGCCGCTCATGCTGAATCACGTATAGGTGCCAAACTGATTCCCGTCCTTCTGCAACTATTGGCGTGACAATGCCTGGCATGTTGGCTAACAAAGCGTCATATTGACATGCAACCTCCTGTCGGCGCGAGGTCCACTGGCTAATGTATTTGAGTTTTACAGATAATATTGCCGCCTGCAGACCGTCCAGACGGCTATTAATTCCTTCAATCTGGTGATCACCTTTTTTTAGGCCTCCATGACGCGCGAACATTGTCATCTTCTCGGCAAGGGCTGAGTCATTAGTTATTAATGCGCCAGCATCACCCATTGCACCAAGGTTCTTACCTGGATAAAAGGAAAATGAGGCCACATCACCAAATGTACCAACTAATCTTCCTTTATAACGAGCCAAATGCGCTTGAGCACAATCTTCCAACACCCAGAGATTATGCTTCTCAGCGATGGCCATAATTGCATCCATATCTGCTGCTTGGCCATAAAGATGAACTGGAATAATGCCCACTGTATTGGGTGTTATCTTAGCCTCAATATCTTTTGGATCAATTGTGAATGTATCTTTGTCAGTATCACAAAAAACAACTTCGCCGCCAGCTTGCGTAATAGTTTCAGTTGTTGAGATCCAAGAATGTGCGGGCGCAATTACTTCATCCCCAGGTTTCACGCCCAATGCAACCATAGCTATATATAGTGAATCTGTCCCATTTGCACACGAGACACAATGCTTACGCTCCATCATTTCAGCAAACATCTGCTCAAATTTATCAACATATGGACCACGTACAAATAAGGACTTTTCAATCACATCACTTATTACATAATCAATTTCATTTTTTATTGATAAATATTGAGCATGTAAATCAACAAACGGAACTTGTGTATTCATATTTAAAAAATTATTTGATTAATCGTTTTATTAAACGAGCTGGGTTACCTGCATAAATACCAGGTTCAGTGATATTTTTTGTAACAACAGCACCAGCACCAATTACAACGTTATTGCACACTGCAACAGGAAGCATAGTCACATTGCTACCAATAGAAACGCCATCGCCTATCTTTGTTTTTTTCCATAAGCTCTTTTCACCTCGGGCTGGCGTACCCTTTGAAAAAAGATCATTAATAAACATAACTCCGTGACCAATAAAACAATCTTGGCCAATATCTACAAGTTCACAAATAAAGGAGTGAGATTGAATCTTAGTTCGATCCCCAATGCTCACATCTTTTTGAATCTCAACAAAAGGTCCAATAAATACATCATTACCAATTTTGCAACCATATAAATTAGATGGATTAATAATAGTTACATTTTGACCAAAGGTAACATCAACCACTGCAGATTCTCTAAATTTAGGCTGATTCAAAATTAACCGCCAAGTTTGCAGTATTTAGGTTTAAATCGCAGATAAACTTCTTTACCGGTCTCAATTGACTCATAAATAGCGTTGATAAGTTCAAGGCTCTTTCTTCCAACCAAACCATCAACAAGGTGTGGTCCGTTATGACTGATACAATCGACGACATACTCATAATAAGCTTGATGTCCAAAACCATAAACATTTGGTGGATTAACAGAATATTTATCCATAACATCTTCATCACCAGGCAAGGAATTAACAAAGTTCCATGTCTTCATTTTATTAACAGCAAACCCAGCAACCTCAACCGTTCCACCTTCACCAAGAATTGAAATCGAACCTTCTAAATCTTTTGGCCTAACAGCCGTAGTTGCCTCAATCACACCAAGAGCCCCATTCCTGAACTTTAATGTAACCACGGCTGTATCTTCTGCTTCAATTTTTGCTAATGCAGTTGTACTTCTAGCAAAAACACTCTCCACATCGCCCATCATCCACTCTAGCATATCAACATGATGACTAGCTTGGTTAGTTAGCACACCACCATCCATAGCCCATGTGCCTCGCCATGGTGCCTGATCATAATAATTTTGAGGTCGACACCAACGAACTCGGACTGTACCCAAAATCAACTTACCAAATCGTCCCTGATCCAAAGCCTCACGCAACTTAACTACCGGAACATTGAATCTATTTTGCTTAACAACAAATAATTTAGCTCCAAACCTGTCGCAAGCTTGAATCATTTCATCAGCATCATCAAGTGTTAAGGCCATTGGTTTTTCAACAACAATATGCCTACCATATTGAGCGAGATCAATGACGTTTTTCGCATGATTACCACTTTCAGTCAAAACCACAACCACATCAGTTTTTTCTTTTTGCATCATTTGATGCATATCCGTGTAATAAGGAATAGAAAACTGTTCTGCAATCGTCTTTGCCTTTACCTCAGAAAGATCACACACAGCTACCAACCTCGCACCTCGAATTTGATTCAGACCCAGTAACTCCGAATGACGTTTTGCAATTCGACCACAACCAACTAATGCGAAATTCAACATAATTTGCTTTCTTTAGTACTAATAATTTAAGTTAGGCATAACTTATTTAATAATTCATAGGGGAACAAATACCCATAGATGAATATTCCAAATTATTTATTTTTTAAAACAGTTAATCACTACCAAAAAGATCTCTTGAATATACTTTATGCGCAACATCAAGCAATAACTCTGAGTTACGATTCGTTACTATCAAATCACTTTTTTGTTTAAATTCATTTAAATCAGATATGACCTTTGAATTAAAAAAAGTTCCGCCCTTTAATTCGGGCTCAAATAGAATCACTTCTACACCTTTACCTTTAAGACGTTTCATGATGCCTTGAATACTAGAGGATCTAAAATTATCAGAACCAGCTTTCATAATTAAGCGATATATACCAACCACCCCAGGGTTTCTTTTAAGAATCTCTTGAGAAATAAAATCTTTACGGGTGGTATTGGCCTCAACAATTGCATGTATCAAGTTTTGTGGCACATTCTGATAATTTGCTAATAACTGCTTAGTATCTTTTGGTAAACAATAACCACCATATCCGAAACTTGGATTGTTATAATGATTTCCAATTCGCGGATCCAAACAAACACCCTCGATTAACTGTCTAGAACTTATACCATGTGTTGCAGCGTAAGTATCTAACTCATTGAAATATGCGACTCGCATAGCCAGGAAGGTATTAGCAAATAATTTAATGGCTTCCGCTTCTGTGCTATCAGTATATAAAACAGGAATTTCTTGCTTAATAGCCCCACGCTGCAAAAGAGAAGCAAATATTTTGGCTCGCTCTGATTTTTCTCCAACAATAATTCGACTAGGATACAAATTATCGTAAAGTGCTTTTCCCTCTCTTAAAAATTCTGGGCTAAAAATAATATTATTTATTCCAAGCTGCTCTTTTATTTTTGCCGTATACCCCACTGGCACTGTTGACTTAATAACAATCACAGAATTTGGATTAATGTCACAGATATCAATAAGAACTGCCTCAATAGATTTAGTATTAAAATAATTAGCGTCAGGATCATAATCGGTTGGAGTAGCAATAATGATAAAATCAGCATTTTCATATGCTTCCCTCTTATCTAGAGTTGCCCTTAAATTTAAAACTTTATGTCTTAGGTAGTCTTCAATTTCAGCATCTTCAATTGGCGATTCTTTGCGATTAATTTTTTCTATTTTTTCTGGGTTAATGTCCAAAAAAAAGACTTCATTATCTTGCGCAAGAAGAATTCCATTAGAAAGCCCAACGTATCCAGTACCAACTACCGCTATCTTCACGAATTTATTTCTTTCAATTTGATAAAAATTAATTGTTTTTCAAAAAAGTCTTCTAAATAAATCCACTTTTGAAAGTTAGGATCGCTAATTCTCGATCCCACTCTCTTGACCCACCTCACTACTCAAAGCCTCAATTTCTTCCTTCAAAGACTGGTATTCCAGCATTTTACATTTCAAAAAGGCTCAAGTGAGGGCTGTTTTTTGAGTCAAACCTTGCGGATTTAATAAGTAAGCGCGCACACACTCATTTTTGTTGTTCTTTAAGTTTTGTATTTTGACCGAATCTTTTGCCACCAAAGCATTCAGGCAATAGTTCACTCCACCTAAAGCTAACTCCCAGAGATTTTGAGAGCTCTCTTTGAGTAAGGTGCGGATTTACCTCTAATAAACGTAAAACTCTAAATTGAAGTTCTGAGGACACAGGATGATTATTGGATATTTATCAAAGAATTATTTTGGAACACTACCGCCCTAATGAACAAACCAGCGTAACGAACTTTACTGAATAATTTCAATTACTTAAAGTATTTTTTACTACAAAATCTATATTTAATACACAGTTAGTGCATTTGCTATAGCATTCAATTATAACTAAACACCTGTAATTAATACCTTTTTTATAGATATAAAAACTATAATTCAAGGTTATGGAATTACTAGTTCTCGCATTTTTTATCAGCCTTGTCACAACCCTTTTTTTGATCAGATATAAGCACCTCCATGAGAAGGTGACCAGTGATCATGATTTATCAGGCCCTCAAAAGTTTCATACACATGCCGTTCCCAGAATTGGTGGCATAGGTATATTTCTAGCTCTAGTTATCAGTGCGTGGGTGGCACACAGCATCCTCTCACTTGAAAGAGGTCTGCTCCTACTACACATCTGTTTATGCGCACTACCTGCTTTTGCGATTGGCTTGATTGAAGATCTGACTAAAAAAATGGGTGTTAAAACTCGTTTGATTGCCACAGCAGTCTCTGCTTACATGGGTGTTTATTTTTTAAATGTTCTGATCACCAAAATACAGATACCTGGTGTTGATTGGATGTTAAGTATTGGTGTCATAGCAATCATCTTTACCCTCATTGCTGTAACAGGATTGGCCAACGCCTACAACATCATTGATGGCTTCAATGGTTTAGCTAGCATGGTGGCCATCATCAGCTTATTGGCCATTGGATATGTAGCATTCAAAGCCAATGACCCTGTCTTAGCTTCAACCTGCTTGATCGTAATTGGTGCTATTGGTGGTTTCTTTATTTGGAATTACCCAAGAGGTTTGATATTTTTAGGTGATGGCGGTGCTTACCTCATTGGCTACTTGATTGCCACTCTATCTATTTTGTTGGTGATTCGAAATCCAAGTGTGTCTCCGTGGTTCGCACTACTCGTGAATGCCTACCCTATTTTTGAAACACTTTTCACCATTTGGCGCCGCAAAGTTCATCAGGGGAAAAATCCTGGTCTACCTGATGGAGCACACTTTCATTCTCTAATTTATCGTCGCGTGATTCGATGGGCTGAAGTGCATGAATCTAAAGAAACTGCATCGTATGCCAAAAATGCAAGAACTTCTCCATACCTATGGTTGTTATCAAGTCTGGCCGTATTTCCAGCAATTGTGTGGTGGCAAACAACCTGGATCTTGCAATGCTTTGCTTTGTTGTTTTGTGTTTCGTATGTGATAATCTATACCTCAGTGGTGAAGTTCAAGACCTCGGGTGTCTTTAAATTACTGAAGTAATTCAATAGCTTTTAAGTAATTAGCGAGTTACTTACTTTTGTAATTGATGTAGCAGTTAGATAGATAGCCAGTTACACCCATAGAGTGTTTACTTCAAAAGCAAATACAGCAATCAATACAGCCACAATGAATGCGTCTGGAGCGCAAAAATTAAGCGCTCAATTTTCTTAACTGCGGCAACTGAATCTGCAGCTTTTGTACTGAGCCTAATACCTCAACCAACAACATGGCTCTTGATAAGCCATCAGGCAAAGTTTGAATTTTTTCAAAGAAACCTATAAAGCTTTTGAATGGGCCTTGAGTGATCTCAATCATCTCACCAGGCTTGAATAGTTCATGCAAAGGTTCTTCTTTGGTGCAACGTTGCTTTAAACAATCAACGATTGTTTCAGGTATTTCTATTAGGTCTGTTGAAGTACTATATTTAAGAAGCTGAGAAACACCCCTGGTTGATCTAATCAGAAACCAATTGCTGGTGACATCAGATAAATGGATGAATAAATATCTTGGGAACAAAGGTTCAATGGCTACCTGAATTTTGCCCTGATGTTTTTTTTGAACTTGGCAGGTTGGCAAGAAGACTTCAAAGCCCTGAGCTTGAAGATTTTTTTGGGCTCTGAACTCCTCTCTGACCTTGGTATGAATCACATGCCATTTCATAGGTAGGAGCTCCTGCGTGATTTAATTCTTAAATTATGAATATGATGAAACTTGTTGATTGATTTGATACTCATTCTGCTATTCAATTTGACTCTCTAAAAGAGTCATAGCCTCGCTTACCCAACATCAGTAAAAGTCCTAAAAATAAACCCGCAAATAAACCAGCAACTATTGTGATTGCACGTTTAGGTGAAACCTTATTTTCTGGGGAGTAAATTGGTGAGACCAGTTTGGTTTGGCGTGAGTTGGCAGAGGCAATGAAAATGGCCAAGGAAAGATCCTTGGCCATCTCTATCTATCATTTCTCTTCCGTCTTCCGTCTTACTTCCTTTCTTATTCTTTATTCTTTCCCTTAATTCCCTGCCACAATCGACATCACAGCCATGCGCACCGCAATACCGAAGGTCACTTGTTTTAGGATCACTGACTGAGGACCGTCGGCCACATCACTGGCAATCTCTACTTCACGGTTCATCGGTCCTGGGTGCATCACGATGGCATCAGGTT
>JACCDK012154506.1_pt1 | contig 36568 bp, 30 predicted proteins | sample 7445871 | NCBI WGS metagenome assembly JACCDK01 (sample SAMN15323436, study PRJNA562643) | freshwater metagenome | isolation source: river surface water | place: USA:Blue River Watershed | collected 2017-08-15 | reverse complement strand
GGATTGATGATTTGTTTTCCCACCAATTTGATACCTGCAATGGGGTTTTTCTCAATTGTTAATTTGATATTTTTTTCTAATTCAGGAATTTTCAAAAATTTATTACTCAACATAGCCTGTACAGCGGCCTCATCATCTTTATCTCCCAATAGGGCAATATAATTTTCATGTAAACTCTTATCACCATTTTTTACCAAGGTTTCTCCTGCTCGCATGGCTTGTATGCGAATCTTTGGATTGGAATCCTTCATTAATTGAGAAATGGTTGAGGTCTTTAATCCATCAATACCTTCTAAAGTCCATAAGGCTTGAATGCGAGCATACAAATTTTTATGGTTCAGTGCCATTTGAGTGAGCATCGGAATTACTGATTTGGGTTTTCTAGCAACTAATTCTTGTTGGGCAGCATCCCTCCACCATCCGTTCGGATGAGCTAAATAGGAAACTAATAAGCTTGGGGTAGCCGTGTACATATTTGGTTTTTTTAAGTCGCGTGCTTTCGATTCATGAGTGATTCGCCATATTCGTCCCAAACCTACTACTTTGTCCAATTGGTATTGTTCAATTTTAGTGCGTAAATAACTTCCTTTTGGTGTCCATTGTCCTTCTTGAATGATGCCATGATACATGTCCACTACATACAAAGAACCATCTGGCGCGGTTGCCATATCCACAGGCCTAAACAATGGATCAGTGCTTTTTAAAAATTCAGATTTTTGATCTTGGTATACATTATGAAGAGTAGTTAATCCTTCTTTCACAACGGGATTGATTTGTCGTACGATTCGAGCAACGGGTTCTCCATAAAAGTATTGGCCTACCATGTCTTTTGGCAATCGATCACCTCTATAAATTTCGTTTCCAGCCGAACCAGTCACACGCAATAAAGAACCATCAGGTTGTCTAACTTCATCCATTCCACCTTGCATATCTGCAATTTTTACAGCGGCACCCCATGGGGTTGTAAATCCTGGAGCTAATTCATCTTTGAAATCAAAATTGCCATAATGAATAGGGAATTGAAAATAAGACGGCACTCCTGAAGCCCCTCCTTGAAACCATAATTTTCCTTCCAAATCATGGGCAATACCCCATTGTGCTCTGTTTGTTCCCGTCTTTTCACGGATAATGCCATTTGGCGTTTCTCTGATTCGAAATGCATTCACTGTCGAATAAAGCCAATTGTCCATTCCTCTATATAAAAAGGCTTGCTGGTGTTCAACATTGCCCGATCTTCCGTATTTATTTGTGAAAAACTCTTTTTTATCGGCCTTACCATCCCCATCTGTATCTATATATTTATAAATGTTGTCTTGATCCGACTCCATTGTAAGTATTGCGTTTTTGCCATAAGGCAATACAAATCGCGGAAAAATTAGTTTGTCTACAAAGGTGGTTCCAGTTTCGTAAACTCCATCACTATTTTTATCCTCCCATCGAGAAATTCGACTTGTTGGTTCTAATTCATTTTTAGAATCGGCATCTAACATGTACGAACGAAGTTCTAAAACATACATGCGTCCATCATTATCAAATACAATTTCGCCAGGTTGTTGGATGGCTGGCTCCGTTAAAACTGGCTCTATTTTAAAACCAGGAGGCAATTGAAATAATTTGGCTTCTTCTTGTGGACTCAAGGGCTGAATGGGTTCTTTGGCAGATAGGTCAATACCCTTCCAGTCATCAGAATTTGGATCCACCCCTTCTGGTAATTTGATTTTTCGGGTTGTATCCATTTGCTGAGCAATGATGATTTCTTGGATTAATTTGCTTGAAGAAAAACTACTAGAAATAGATGTTAATAAGCCGAACGCAAAAAGTCCTAACAGACCAATACCAAGGGTAGGCTTTAATTTCATTTTAAAATAGGTTTAAGAGGATCGCCTAATTGAATAGACCATCCTATTGTAAAATTTTTCCAATAAAGGTGTAAAAAAAAGAGACCAAATGCAAACCCATCTGTATCTTTGAACCTTATAAATCAAGATAACATGAAAGGACAAAAAGTAGCCATAATTGGTGCTTCAGGTTTCATTGGGAATTTTATTATCCAAAAATTTTCTACCGCCAAAATCATTGCTTTTACTCGAAAGCCAATGCACAATCTTCCCGAAAATGTGGAAAATCATGTGGTTGATTTTACAGATTGGGAATCGATGAAGGAAAAGTTAATGGGAGTTGATACTGTATTTAGTTGTATGGGCACCACTTTTAAACAAGTAAAAGGCGATTTGAATGTCTACCATCGAGTAGATGTGGATATTCCATTACAATTCGCGAAAATTGCTAAAGATGCTGGGGTAAAGCATTTTTTACTTGTTTCTTCTGTAGGAACGAGTCCAAATGCTAAAGGCTATTATTTGAAAATGAAGTGGGAGCTAGAAGAGGCATTAGATAAACTTGGTTTTGAATCTCTTTCTATATTTAGACCTTCCTTGTTGATGGGAACTCGTAAAGAATTTAGATTGATGGAGCGTATTTTTCAAGGTATCATGGGCGTTTTATCTTTTCTAATTCCTGGTGCATATAAGCCTATTAAAGGAGAAGAGGTCGCCCAAGCAATGATCAATAAATGTTTGCAAAAAGGTTCAGGAACAGAAATTTTAGAGTATAAGCAAATAAAAGCCCTTTCATAGGGCTTTTTAATTATTTAGAACACTAAAAAATGGTATTTGTCTCAATTTAATATATTCGTCTTTATCCTTTTATTTTTTCTAGTAACTTTATAGTTAAACCTATTGAATAACTTATGAAATCAAACAGAAGAAATTTTATCCAATCTTTCGGCTTGGGTGCGGCTAGCCTTGGATTGGGTTCTCAAGTAAATGCAGCTTCCTTGTCGCCAATATCTGGTTCAAATGATGGTCAAGTGCTTTTTGTTGGGGATAATTTATCTCTAGCGAATACACAATATGGAAAAATTCGTGGATTCCAATTAAGAGGAATACATACTTTTTTGGGAATTCCTTATGGCGCCGATACCTCCGGAAAGAATCGATTCATGCCTCCTCAAAGGCCTGAAGCTTGGAATGATGTAAGAAATTGTTTTTGGTGGGGTAATACGGCCCCTCAAATCATGGAAAAGCGCTATGCGAATGTAGTGGCTTCTTTTGTAGATCATTGGAATTACGACGATGTATCGGAAGATTGTTTGAAATTAAATGTGTGGACTCCGTCCATTGATTCTCAAAAACGAGCAGTTGTGGTTTGGTTACATGGGGGTGGTTTTACCAATGGAAATGCAATCGAACAAGATGGATATCATGGAGAGAATTTAGCTCGTTTAGGAAATATTGTTTTTGTTTCTATAAATCACCGCTTAGGGCCTTTCGGATTTTCAAATTTGGCAGCAGCAGGTGGCCATGCCGCATCTGGAAATGTTGGAAGCCTAGACATGGTTGCAGCTTTGCAATGGGTGAAAGACAACATAGCAAATTTTGGTGGCGATGCCAATAATGTAACAATCATAGGACAATCAGGTGGAGGTTCAAAAGTAACGACTTTGATGAATATGCCCTCTGCCAATGGTTTATTCCACAAGGCAGTAGCCCTTAGTGGGAGTTCATTGATTGGAAGCAACAAAGAATACTCCGAAAAATTAGGGTTAAAAATAATGGAAGAGGCAGGGTTGAAGCCTGGAGAAATTGATAAATTACAGCAAATTCCTTGGCGACAATACATCGATATTGCTGATCGGGCAACTGCAAAAATGGCCGATGAGGCTAAAAGGATGAACGTAGTTAGAGGAGGATTTTCTCCTGTTTCAGATGGGGTATATTTATCTGATAAAGCATACTTTTCAGACCCTAATCATTTTTCAGCAGATATTCCATTAATAATCAATACAACTTTCCATGAAATGAATCCAAATCGTACGGATGCAAGCTTAGAAAGTATTTCATTGGAGGGGGTAGTAGATAAGATTAAGTCGCGGTTTGGAGCAGATTCCTCAAAAATAGTGGAGGCTTATCATAAGAATTTCCCTAATGCTCGCCCAATCGAATTATGGGCTATGATTGTCTCCAATCGAAAAAATGCAATTGCAACTGCCAATGCAAAAGCTGGACAAAAAAAGGCTCCCGTTTATGTCTCTTGGTTCGGTTGGCAGCCACCTTTGTTTGATAATCGGATGAGGGCATTTCATTGTGACGACATCTGTTTTTGGTTTTATAATACAGATTTAATGTTGACTCATACCGGTGGTGGTAAAAGGCCTAGAGCTTTATCTTCCAAAATGGCCAAATCGTTTTTAAATTTCATGAAAACAGGTAATCCAAATGGTGGTGGACTGCCTAATTGGAAACCCTATACCCCCGAAATTGGAGAAACCTTGATATTAGATGATGTGTGTCAATTAGTAAATGATCCAGACCGTGAAGCAAGAAAATCCTTAGGATAAATGGATACTCGTATGATGATGAAGGTAAATTTTTTTTAAGGGAGTATAAACCAATTTCTTTAATCAAAAATAAATTGCCCGATTTATATCTGCAATATGGGGCGGTAAATTAAAACATAATTTAAAAATGAAAAGATTTTTATTATTCGCATGTCTAGTGCTTTCGATTACAGCACTAAACGCCCAAAGTAAAATTGATCGTATTGAGATTCAGAGCCTAGCACTTATTAATCCAGGTGGGGAAAATCCGAATCGGAAGGTGTCTATTTATTTGCCTCCAGGGTACGAGCTGGGCACTAAAAAATATCCAGTGATTTACTATTTACATGGATTTTTTGGAACAGACATGATTTCTTCTGCCATGCAGGCAATTTTGGATAAAGGTATCCAGTCAGGGAAAATACGACCTTTTATCTTGGTGCAAGCCGATAATAAAAATTTAATGGATGGTAGTTTTTATACCAATTCAAGCCTTACAGGCAATTGGGAGGATTTCATGGTAAAAGAAGTAGTTGGGTATGTAGATACTCATTATCGGACAATCGCTAATCGGGATGGTAGAGGCATAGGCGGCCATTCCATGGGTGGTTATGGGGCCTTCAAGTTGGGGATGTTGCATCCGGAAGTGTATAGTTCCATTTATGCGTTAAGTCCAGGCCTGTTGGCTTTTGTGAAAGAATTTGGGCCAAATTCAACTTCTTACAAAGAGTTGGGGAACATCAAAACCTTAGAAGAATTGAATAAGTCCTATTATCCAAAAGTATTAACTGCTGTGGGTAGAGCTTGGTCCCCAAATCCGAATGTGCAGCCTTTTCAATGTGATTTTCCATACTCCTACGAAAACGGACAATTGAAAGTAAATCAAGCTGTCCTAGAAAAATGGGAAGCCAATATGCCAGTGTACATGGTGGGAAAATATGCTGATAACCTGCGTAAAATAAAGGCTATCAAATTGGATTGGGGAAGAAACGATTCACAGCGTTTTCCCATTCAGGTTGGTATGTTGAGTCAGCGCTTAGAGAATTTGGGAATCCACCATTTTGCAGAAGAATACATTGGCGATCATAATAACAAAATTTGGAGTGAGGATGGTCGCGTGTTGAATGATCTATTGCCTTTTTTTAACGATTATTTAAGCTTCTAAAATGGCTATCGCTGGATTTATTACCATACTTGTTTTTTTAGCGGCTATTATATCCAAGAGAATGTCGGTGCTGACCGCTTTAGTTCTCATTCCGATAGTCGCTGCATTGCTAATGGGTATTCCTGTCAAAGAATTAGGCCCCATGATATTAGATGGTATCAAGCAGGTGGCTCCGACAGGCATCATGTTAATTTTTGCGGTTTTGTACTTTGCCATCATGTTGGATGTTGGTTTGTTTGATCCGGTCATTCAACGATTGCTTAAAATAGTTGGTGGCGACCCTCAAAAAGTATTGATTGGAACGGCCATTTTAACCATGTTAGTGCATTTGGATGGCGATGGTACAGCCACCTTTATGATTGTCATTTCTGCCTTTTTGCCTTTATATGAGCGTTTGCAAATCAAAAAGGTCTATTTGGCCGGTATTGTGGCATTGGGTGTGGGACCAATTCACTTAGTACCTTGGTCGGGCACTTCTGCAAGAGCCATCTCCACATTGCAAACAGATGCTATTCATATTTTTAATCCTAATTTGAATTCCATTTTTGCAGGAGTTTTATGGGTGCTTTTTGTCGCTTACTACTGGGGTAAAAAAGAGCAAAATCGACTAGGAATTCAGCAAGTATATGTGGATGAAGTGATTGATTCAACAGAAAAGGCCGCCTTAAAGCGGCCAAAGTTACTTTTATTCAATACAGTTCTTACCATTGGATTGATCATTGTGTTGATGAAGGGCATTTGGCCAACACCCGTTTTATTTTTAGTTGGAGCTATGATTGCCTTAATCGTAAATTATCCATTGTTGGCAGAACAAAGTAAAGTCTTGAAGTCGCACGGAGGAAATATCTTTTCGGTATCATCCATGATATTTGCGGCCGGAGTCTTTTCAGGAATTTTAACGGGTTCAAAAATGATTGAGGCCATGGCCGAAGCTATGGTATCTGCAGTACCTGCCGAACATGCAAGTTTAATTCCTGTCCTTACGGCCATTACAAGTGTGCCTGCCAGTTTACTATTCACACCAGATGCCTATTATTTTGGAGTGGTACCCGTATTGGCAAAGACCATGGTGAGTTTCGGATTAGATCCCTTGCAGATTGGTCGAGCGGCCTTGTTGGGACAAATGACAGTCGGATTTCCGCTTTCACCTCTCACCGCCTCAACGTTTTTACTGATTAGTTTAACGAAAGTGGAATTGGGGGAACATCAAAAAAACGTATTTTTTTGGGCACTTGGTACAAGTTTGGTCATGACGATAGTTGCCATTTTAACCGGTTCAATAAGTTTGTAAATGAAATCCATTCGAATAGGTTCTGGTGCTGGTTTTTCAGGTGATCGTATCGAACCTGCTGTGTTGTTGGCTTCAAAAGGAAAACTAAACTATTTGGTGCTAGAATGTCTTGCTGAGCGGACGATTGCCTTGGCGCAAAAGCGTAAAATGGCTAATCCTAACGAGGGCTATGACCCTTTGTTGGAACGAAGAATCAGACCTTTAATCAGACATTTAGCAAACAATAAAGTTCGATTGATCAGTAATTTGGGTGCGGCAAATCCGATTGCTGCCGCTAAAATTATAAAACAAATTTGTGCAGAAGAAGGTTCAAATTTGAAAATTGCAGCTGTCCTTGGCGATGATGTCTTGCCTTGGGTTCAACAGAGCAAGTCAAACCTGATAGCCATGGAATCAGGTAAATTACTTGAAACCTACGAAATTCTCTCGGCCAATGCGTATGTTGGGATTGAAGGTATTTTGGAAGCATTAAAAGAAGAGGCAGATATCATTATAACGGGTCGGGTGGCAGATCCGTCTTTGTTTTTAGCACCTATGGTCTATGAATTTGGTTGGGGCCTGACCGATTGGGATTTATTGGGAAAAGGAACGATTGTTGGACACCTATTGGAGTGCGGTGGACAATTAACCGGTGGTTATTTTGCCAACCTTACAAACAAACAAGTGCCTGAATTGGCTTCAATTGGCTTCCCATTTGCGGATGTCACTGCAGATGGTTTGGCAATTTTTGGAAAAGTTGAAGGCACAGGCGGAATCTTGAATCTGCAAACTGCCAAAGAACAATTATTATATGAGGTAGTCAATCCGCATGCCTATTTAACCCCAGATGTAACCGCTGATTTTATGTCCGTTCGTTTTAAAAAAGCGGGTGAAAATCAGGTGCAATTACTTGCTGGAAGCGGCCATTCAAAACCCGAAACACTGAAAGTAAGTGTGGGATATAAAGCGTTTTTCCAAGGCGAGGGAGAAATTTCTTACGGTGGGTCTGATGCAGTAGAAAGAGGAAAATTGGCAGGAGAAATAGTAAATGAGCGACTCAAATCAAAAGGGATTGAAGTTGAATATTCCTTGATTGGGGTGAATTCTCTCTTCAATGGAACTTTGAAAGAATCTTCAAATCCCAAAGAAGTCCGTTTGCGTGTATTAGGAAAAGTCAACAACAAGTTAGAAGCTCAGCTGATTGGAGAAGAAGTGGAGGCTTTGTATACCAATGGTCCAGCAGGTGGAGGTGGCGTTCGAAAATATGTGGTGGAACAAGTCGGTATTGTCTCTGTATTCATCCCAAGAGAAATTGTTCAACAACAAGTAATTTTAGTGTAAATGAAACTATTTGAAATCGCACATAGCAGGGCAGGTGATAAGGGAAATATTTCAACACTTTCATTGATTCCATTTGATGAGGTGCACTATAATTTGTTAAAAGAGGAAGTGACTATTGAAAAAGTCAAACAACATTTGCAACATATAGTAAAAGGAGAAATTACTCGATTTGAAATGGATAATGTACATGCTTTATTATTTGTTTGTCAGGATGCTTTGGAAACTGGAGTAACCACTTCTCTGGCCATTGATCCGCATGGAAAGACCCTTTCTTCTATTCTGTTAGAAATGGAAATTTAAGAATTTCATTTTCAAACAATTAGGTTTTACGATTTTTCTGCTTTTAAATAAAAAACCCTGTTAGTTATGTACGCAAAAAAAATTTTATCTTCGTTTTTCTGTCTATTTCTATTAAATTTTTCAATTGCTGCACAGCAACAACCCGATTTAGGAGCTAAAAAAGCTTCGATAATAACCATTGGAAAATTAAAATTTAAAGATCTTAATAAAAATAATAAGCTGGATGCTTATGAAGATTGGCGATTGCCAGTGGAAGTGCGAATCAAAAATTTAGTTTCGCAAATGACCTTGGAGGAAAAAGTGGGCTTCATGCTCATTAGTACTACTCGTATGTCGGGCGATTATTCTTTCCAACAAAATGCACCAAAAGCAGAGATTGGAAATGGATTCAATGAAGAGGATTTGGTGCAAACGATTAACATGTTTACGCGCAAACCTTTAGCTATTCCAAACATGGCTTCTGCCGGAACAAGCAAAGGTGTCAATCAGTTTCATTTACGTCATTTTATTTTAAGAGCCAATACCAGTGCCAAAATCATGGCGGAATGGTCGAATAATTTGCAAGAAATTTGTGAGGCCTCTCGTCTGGGAATTCCTGCCATCATCGCTTCTAATCCAAGAAATCATGTGACTACCGATGCAGCAATTGGCTTAAGTGTGGGTTCCACTGCTTTTTCAAAATGGCCGGGAGAATTAGGCTTAGCTGCTATGCGTGATTTTAAATTAACGCGTGAATTTGCCGAAATTGCGGCTAAAGAATGGTCGGCTGTGGGCTTACGCAAAGGTTATATGTATATGGCCGATTTGGCAACTGAACCACGTTGGATGCGTGTGGAGGGCACTTTTGGAGAGAATGCAGATTTGGCCTATGAGATGATCAAAAATATTGTAATAGGCTTTCAGGGAACTAAATTGGGCAAAGGTTCTGTGGCGATGACCACCAAACATTTCCCAGGAGGCGGACCACAAATGGGTGGACAAGATTCTCATTTCGATTATGGAAAATTTGCGCACTACCCAGGTGGAATGTTTGATTACCATGTGAAGCCCTTCAAAGCTGCTATCGAAGCTGGAACAGCCTCGATCATGCCGTATTATTCGGCTCCTAAAGGCAAAGAGTTTGAAGAAGTAGGCTTTTCTTTTAATAAAGCCATAGTTAATGACTTATTGAAAGGAAAATTAGGTTTTCAAGGAATCATCAATTCAGATACGGGACCAATCGATATGATGCCATGGGGCGTGGAAAATTTAACGATACATGAGCGTTACCAAAAAGCTTTGAATGCGGGAGTTGATATTTTTTCAGGCGCTGCCGATCCAGCCTTATTGTTAGAAACAGTGCGCAAGGGAATGGTTTCGGAAGAGCGAATCAATCAATCGGTTGTAAAGTTATTGAAAGAGAAATTTGATTTAGGCTTGTTTGAAAATCCCTATGTGGATGTAGACCAAGCGGTGAAAACGGTTGGGAATGCCGCATTCCAGCAAAAAGCTGATTTAGCATTGAGGAAATCGATTGTCTTATTGCGAAATGAAAGTAAATTATTGCCATTGAAGAAAAATACCAAAGTATATTTTGAAACCTATTATAATAAGGGTCAAGGAAAGCCCGCAATTACCGTCAATAAACCTGCGGTCGCAGGTTTAGAATTTGTCGACAAAAAAGAAGACGCAGATGTCGTTTTGTTATGGTTGATTCCTACTTCTGGAGGCTTGTTCAATAATTCGTACAAAGAAATTGATATTCGTTTATCGGCCAATAAAATAGATGTGGATCATGTAAATGAATTGATTCATGCCAAACCGACGGTGGTTGCGATTAATTATTCTAATCCTTGGGTGATTGAAGAAATAGATTTTGCAAAAGCTTCTGTATTAGCTACCTTTGGAACTACACCTGAAGCACTTTTGGATGTGGTGCGTGGAGCATTTAATCCGACAGGAAAAATGCCATTTACGACCCCTAAAAACATGCAGGTGGTAGTTGATAATAAGTCTGATGTACCTGGATTTATGGAAGGTGAAGGTTACGGATTATTTAAATTTGGAGAAGGTTTAAGTTACTAAAATGAATTATAAGCAAATCATTTACAAGTATTTATTGATTACTTTTTGTGGATTTGCTTTGTTCTGGGTGGATGACCAAGAATTTTTCAATCCCTTGGTCACCACTTTTTTAATAGTCATTCTTTCCGCCCTTAAATCTGCCTATTACGTATTTTTTAGTTTCAAGAAAATCTTAGAAGCAAGTAAAAAAGAAGTCATGTATCATGACTTTATGTTGTTTATGATGGTCAATATTTCAATGGTCATCTTTTCCTTTGGTGTAGATTATTTTTGTTTGAACCAAGTAGATGCTGCCAATTTTGTGGGTATTGAAAAGCATCTCAACATCTATGAGCTACTATTTGAAACTTGGTATTTCTCTGTGTTGAATTTCTCCTTTTTTGGCTACGGTCAAATTATGCCAATCACCATACCGGGTAAGCTCATTATCATCATGGAAGTGGTTATGTCATTCGTTACGTTGGTCTTTATTTTATCTGATTTTCTCAGTTTAAAAGATTCAATAGCTGAGCATTTAAAGAAAAAGGAAAACGAATAGCTCGTCTTTCACATTGTTTGATTTTTTGTAAATTTAGTTTTCAACAAATTCCATCATGACTAAAACTTTTTTTTCAATTGTAGGGTTTTTTATATCAACTCTATTCCTTCATGCACAACAAATAACGGGATTTAAAAAAAGTCAACAACAAATTGCTTTGGAAAAGCAATTTGATTCTTTTGTTAGTTCCAAACGTGTCGGTGAAAATATTAAATTATTATCCTCTGTTCCTCATCATGTTGGATCAGCTGGAGCCAACAAAATTGTTTCGGAAGTGGTTCGTTTATTTAAGGAAAGTGGTTGGGATACTAAAGTAGAAACGTATCAGGTCTTGTTCCCCACGCCATTGGTTCGCCAATTAGAAATGTCGGGTGCAACAAATTATAAGGCTTTATTAAAAGAACCTGCCTTGAAGGAAGATGCCACATCTAATCAGCAAGATCAATTACCTACATATAATTGTTGGAGTGCCGATGGAGATGTAACAGCAGAATTGGTATTTGTAAACTACGGTTTACCAGAAGATTATGATGTATTGGCTAAGCATGGAATAGATGTTAAGGGGAAAATTGTAATTGCTAAATATGGCAGAAGCTGGAGAGGAATCAAACCTAAAGTTGCACAAGAACATGGTGCAATTGGTTGTTTAATATACTCTGATCCCTCAGACGATGGATATGCAGCTGGAGATGTGTACCCTAAAGGAGCATTTAAGAATGAATTTGGGGTCCAGCGTGGCTCAATCATGGACATGGTAGTGTACCCAGGAGATCCAACCACTCCTTTCAAAGGATCAATAGGAAATGTTGACCGTGTGGCACATGAGTCGGCTGAAAATTTATTAAAAATACCGGTTTTACCTATTTCTTATAAAGATGCAGCGCCATTATTAAAGGATTTAGAAGGGCCCGTAGCACCTAAAAATTGGTATGGTGGATTACCATTTACCTATCATATAGGTCCTAGTAAATCAAAAGTACATTTAAAATTAAGTTTTGATTGGAAATTAAAGCCAGCCCAAAATGTAATAGCGACTATTAAAGGTTCTGAATTTCCAGATCAATGGGTCATTCGTGGCAATCACCATGATGCATGGGTGAATGGTGCGAATGACCCAATCAGTGGGTTAGCTGCAGAATTAGAGGAGGCCATTGCTATTGGGCAATTAGTGAAGAATGGCTGGAAACCCAAAAGGACCTTAGTGTATTGTGCTTGGGATGCAGAAGAACCAGGTCTCATGGGATCAACTGAATGGGTTGAAGATCATGAACAAGAGCTGCGACAAAAGGCAGTTGCCTATATCAATTCAGATGGTAATGGACGTGGATTTTTAGGAGCGCAGGGCTCTCATGCTTTTATTCCTTTTATTACCGAAATTTCAAAATCAGTAATCGATCCTCAAACAAATGTATCTGTTTTTGAACGCGCTAGAGCAAGCAATGCAGTCAATGCCTCTTCCTCTAAAGCTAAATTAGAAGCTTTGAAACAAAATGAGTTTCGATTGGAGCCAATGGGTTCAGGTTCTGATTATTCATCATTTATTCAGCATATTGGAATTCCTTCATTAAATATAGGTTTTGGTGGAGAAGACGATGGAGGAGAATATCATTCTATTTATGATTCGTATGATCATTATGCTCGATTCAAAGATCCTCAATTTGCTTATGGAATAGCCCTGGCGCAAACGACGGGAAGAGCTGCCTTGCGTTTAGCGGAAGCAGAGGTTCTACCCTTTGATTTTAAATCCTTGCATCAAACAGTAAAAGGGTATACCTCCCAATTAATGGAATTAATGGATCAACAAAGAGAAAAAATTAAAGCAGAAAATGAATTATTGAACTCTAATGCATGGAATTTGGCGGCCGATCCTACTGAACATCTGTTGGCACCGAAGGCAAAACAAGAGGTTCCCTATATCGACTTCTCCGCTCTGTTAAATGCTCTTTCTGAATTGGAACAAGTTACCAAGTCAATTGAAAAAAAATCAGAGAAGCTATCGGCTAAAGAGTTAGACGAATGGAATCAAAAAGTCTATCGGGCAGAGCAACAATTACTCACAAGCGCTGGATTGCCCCGTAGACCTTGGTATAGACATACTTTATATGCGCCTGGCTTTTATACTGGCTATGGAGTAAAAACTATTCCTGGTGTTCGCGAGGCCATTGAGCAACACAATTACAAAGAGGCCAATGAACAAATTCAAATAGTTGCTGATTCGATTAAAAAGTTGTCTAACTATTTAAATAATTAAGATGAAAAAATATCTTTTCTTGTTTTTAATAGGAATTTGGTCGAATGGTTTGGCTCAACATGCTGAATTTGAAAAAGAAATAACTAATTGGAGGCAAAAACGACTTCAGAATTTATTATCTGAAACGGGTTGGTTGAACTTAGCTGGGTTGTATTGGTTGAAAGAGGGGCCTAATTCGATTGGGGGAAGCGAAAAAAATGATTGTGTTTTTCCAACAGAGCATTCAAAAGCATTTTTGGGGAATGTGGTTTTGAAGGCAGGAAAAGTATTTATTGAAAAGGTGCCAAAGGATGCAGGTATTAATGCTAAGAATGGCAAATTTGAAGGTGGATTAATTTATTCTGATCAATTGGAACCTTTGGTGCTTTCGCACCAAAGCTTACGTTGGTTCATTATCAAAAGAGGAGAAAAATATGCTATTCGCCTTCGTGATTTAGAAAGCGAGTATGTTAAAAATTTCAAAGGAATAGAGCATTTTCCAATTCAAGAAAATTGGAAATTAAAGGCCAAATTTGTCCCAACATCTGGAAAAAAATTAAGAATTGTAGATGTAACTGGTCGGGTCTATGAGGAAGATGCTCCTGGAAATGTGGTATTTCAAGTCGAAGGTAAAGAATATGCATTGGCAGCCACTCAAGAGGGTAATCAGTTGTTTATTGTATTTGGTGACAAGACCAACAAAAATGAAACCTATGGGGGTGGTCGTTTTGTTTATGTCGATATGCCAAATAATGGGAATGAATTAGTGATTGATTTTAATAAAGCCTTCAATCCCCCTTGTACTTTTACGCCGTTCGCTACTTGTCCGCTTCCTGTGGCAGAAAATAAATTGACGATTCGTATTCCTGCTGGAGAAAAATATACATCCCATTATTGATGAAATTGATTTTGTATGATGGAACGTGTAATCTTTGCCATTGGGCTGTTCAATGGGTGAAAAAGAATGCAGCACCCTCAACCTATTTTCAATTTGAGTCACTGGAGTCGGATTTTGGAAAAAAAATAATAGAAAAATATTCTTTTTTGGAAGGTGTAGATTCGATTGTTTTGTTAGATGAAAAGGAGGTTTACATAAAATCAAAGGCCATTTTTGCCATTGCGAAGAATTTAAAAGGCCCTAGTTATTTTTTATCATTTTTTAATTTACTACCTAGCTCTTTATGTGATAAAATCTATACTTTTGTTGCAAAGCATCGATACCAATGGTTTGGTCAACAAACCGACTGTAATATCTAAACCTATGAAAAATTTATTTCTACGAATTATTTTATCATTGGGTGTCTTTTTTGTAAATGCTCAAGAATACAAGCCCTCCACCTTACCAAATGGTTGGAAATTGTCGCCCATTGGGAATTCAATTGAATTAGGGGATCTACCGCTGAATGTAGTTAATACCCCGAATAAAAAATATTTGATAGTGACAAATAATGGGCAAAGCGTTCAAAGCTTACAATTGATTGATGCTAAATCGCAAAAAGTTTTGGATTCAAAAGAGTTAGCTAAATCTTGGTATGGTTTAAAAGTTGCATCAGATAACCAAACGGTATATGTTTCGGGTGGGAATGATAACCTAATTTTGGTTTATCAAATTCAAAATGAGCAATTGAACTTATTGCGTAAAATCCAATTAACTGAAAATAAAAGAGAAGAAATTTCTCCAACGGGTATTGAACTGAATGAGAAAAGTGGTGAGTTATATGTGGTAACCAAGGATAATAATTCTTTGTATATTTTAGACGTGCATACGGGGAAAATAAAACAGATTGAGCGATTGTCTGGAGAAGCTTTTACCTGTATTTTAAATAAAAAATCAGGTGTTTTATACATCTCTGTTTGGGGAAATAAAAAGGTTTCTCTTTTCGATACAAAAGAAAAAAGGTTTACGGATGAAATTCCTGTTGGAGATCATCCGAATGAAATGGTATTATCCAAGAATGGGCAATTTTTGTACGTTGCTAATGCAAATGATAATTCAGTTTCTGTTATTGACACACGATTAAAAAAGGAGATAGAGGTACTCAATGCAGCTTTATTCCCTAATGCCTTGGAGGGCAGTTCCACAAATGGACTTGCCTTGTCGGAGGATGAAGAAAAATTATACATTGCAAATGCAGATAATAATTGTTTGGCTGTTTTCGATGTTGAAAAGCCTGGCTATTCACGTTCCTTAGGTTTTATTCCAGTAGGTTGGTATCCTACTTCCTTGAAAATTTTACATGGTAAAATGTTTGTCGCCAATGGTAAAGGTTTTTCCTCGTTTGCAAATCCCGATGGTCCAAATCCTATTAATAAAAAACAAACAGTAACCTATCAGCAATCTGATAATAATAAAAAAGTTCGAACGGGGTATATAGGAGGCCTAATGAAAGGAACTATGTCGATTTTCGACGAACCAAAAGTTTCTAATTTGGGGAAATTGACAGAAATGGTTTTTAAAAATACTCCCTACAGCAAAGAAATTGAAATGACTACAAAAGGAGAACCGGGTAACCCAATTCCAATGAAAGTGGGAGACTCATCTCCTATTAAGTATGTCTTTTATATTATCAAAGAGAATCGAACATATGATCAGGTTTTATCAGATGTAAAAGGTGGTAATGGGGATACAACCTTATTATTGTTTGGGGAAAAAATTACTCCTAATCAGCATAAATTAGCTCAAGAGTTTGTTTTATTAGATAATTTTTATGTCGATGGAGAAGTGAGTTCAGATGGTCATAATTGGTCGACTTCAGCCCATGCAACTGATTATTTAGAAAAGACTTGGCCAACTGGTTATGGGGGTAGAGGCGGTCATTATGACGGAGAGGGTAATCGAAAAATTGCAAATCCTAAGAATGGATTTATTTGGGATTATTGTCAACGAGCAGGTATTTCTTATCGAACCTATGGGGAATTTGCAGATAATTTTAAACCCAATATTCCAGCATTAAAAGATCATTTTTGTCCAACTTTTCATTCCTTTAACCAGGACATTATGGACACTTCAAGATTCAATGCATGGAAAAAGGATTTTGATGATCTTTTAGCAAAAAATCAGGTTCCGCGTTTTAATTCATTGCATTTTCCGAATAATCACACCGAAGGACAAAAAATCGGTAAAAAAACGCCATTTGCCTATGTTGCTGATAATGATTATGCCGTGGGAATGTTTGTAGATTATTTATCCAAATCACCAATTTGGAAAGAAACGGCTATTTTTATTTTAGAAGACGATGCCCAAAATGGTCCTGATCATGTAGATGCACACAGAAGCACCGCATTCTTGGCGGGCGGATTTGTTAAAAGAGGTTTCGTCGATCATACACCTTATTCTACTTCAGGAATGTTGCGAACTATGGAATTGATTTTAGGACTCCCACCTATGAGTCAATATGATGCTGCCGCTACTCCAATGTTTCGATGTTTTTCAAATACTCCTAATCTTAAAACCTTTAATCACCTGATTCCTAAGGTAGATTTATTTGAAGTAAATGTGCGAGAAACGGAATCAGCTAAAAAATCTGCAGCTTTTAATTTTTCAAAAGAGGATTCTGTGCCCGATTTATTGTTTAGTGAAGTCATTTGGAAAGCTGTTCGAGGTGAAAATTCAGTAATGCCGGCACCAAGAAGGTCTGCTTTAATTTTAACAAATGAAGATGAAGATGACGATTAGGGTTAAATGCTATATTAAATTGGGTGTATTGTTTTTTTTACCATTTACCCATTTTGGGCAAAACTTAAGTGGAGTCACAGGTGTAAGAGATCATTCTTATAATAACCAAGATGCACTAAAAAATGATCAAAAATCAATTCCAGGCTTAAGTTTAGCAGTTCATCCTATTCAAAATTCATTGGATTCTGCGTTCGATTTTACGTATAAAAAATTAGGCAATAGAAGTTTGAAAATGGATTATATTGGTCCAAAAGATAATGCTTCAATGCCAGCTCTTTTATTTATCCATGGGGGAGGTTGGAGAACTGGAGATAAACGCCAGCATTGGGAATTAGCCAAATCTTTGGCGGATAAAGGCTTTCGTGTTTTTTTATTAGAATATCGATTGTCGACTGAGGCGCTATATCCTGCCGCCATGTTAGATGCCCACGATGGTTTGAGATTTTTATTTGAAAATGCTCGAAAATACAAAATTGATTTGGAAAGAATTTCAGTAGCTGGATTTTCAGCAGGGGGACAAATGGCAGCCCTATTGGGGGCTACATGGGATGAGACTCTCTATGGAATACATTCTAATCAATTTAAAATTCACTCAGTTATTGATTTGGATGGTATTTTGGCGTATATCCATCCGGAGTCGGGCGAAGGGGATGATCGGGTAAAGCCAAGTGCGGCTACTTTATATTTTGGCTATTCGAAAAAGGAGGGGGCAAAACTTTGGGATGAAGCCTCTGCCTTGTACCATGTATCTAAAAATGATCCTGCAGTTTTGTTTATCAATAGTGGGGTTGACAGAATGCATGCTGGTCGTGATGATTTCAGGAAAAAAATGCAAGCCTTTAATTTATTGACTCGTGTCTATACGTTTGAAAAATCGCCACATAGTTTTTTACTCTATTCACAATGGTTGGAAAACGTTTCAAAATTAATGGCTGAATTTATGAGTCAAGATCATAAGGTCTTGCGAGTTGACCCCAAGGATTCAAGTGCTTTCCAAACGATTCAATCGGCAATAGACAAGGCGAAACCTGGGAATGAGATTTATATCAAAAATGGTCAATATGTGGAAAAAATTTGGATAGATAGCACTAAAAACCATATCACTTTACGTGGCGAAAGCAGGGAAGGGGTTCTAGTAAAAACAACCCAAGCGCGAGATATTTGGCGTTGTTCAAATCCCGATGATTATGGGGCTGCCACTTTAAATATCAAAGGAAAAGATATTCATATCGCATCCATGTCATTTTTGAATGATTATGGTTTTTTAAATCCAAAAGATCAAATAATAGAATGCTTGAATGAATCGGGAAGAACGAATAATTCTAGTGCTCAAAAATATGCTCTTCCTAGGGAAAATGGAGAAAAGGAAGGAGAGAAAATTGTTCGTTCAGACGGTCATCAATTTGCGATGAGAAGCATGCCTGGAGCCACGAGATTATCATTTGAAAATTGCAATTTTGTATCAGGAGGAGGCGATACAGTGAGTCCATGGGATGTTGAAAATGGGATGTATTACTTCAATAATTGTAAAATCGAAGGTCATGTTGATTTATATTGTCCGAGAGGTAATGCATTGGCTGAGAATTGTGAGTTTATCTGTCATAATTTGCATGCAGCCATTTGGCATGACGGCTCAGCTAAAGAAGGTGATCGATCCATTATCAAAAACAGCTTATTTAAAGGTGATAAAGGCTTTAAATTAGGTAGATACCATCGGGAGGCTCAAATCTTTTTGTTGAATTGTTCTTTTGATCCTAACATGGCAGATTCACCCATTTATCAAGCAGGTGATCGAAAATTAAATTGGGGCCATCGAATTAAATTTAATGGTAGTAAAGGTCCATCCTTTTCGTGGTTAAAAAACAACACAGAAATCCAATCAGATGAGGTGGGTTTTAGTAGTTTTTTTGGAGAAAATTGGATGTTGATACAGTAAGATAAATTGGCATAACGGAATGTTAAGTTAATTTTGTAAAAATTAAACCCCACATGAAAAAAATATTTTTTTTATTACTTATTTCTTTGAATGGTTTTGCTCAGGAAATCAAAATTACACCAACTGCTCCCCCAACACCTGTAGAAGTAATGTTTGGAGACAATCGAGCAAATTTGTTAATCATTCTGAATCGACCGATTGATGCTAAAAATAAATTTTCTTACTTCAATGTAACAGTTGGCTCGGCTGATTATAAAAATAACCCTGCCGAGACGGATATGGTTATCAATAATGCGTTGTTGTATAATCTTGGCAAGCATTTATATGCTAGTGCAGGACTTCAATGGAATTATAAAGTTGGATTTGTTCCTTCATTGGGACTGCAATTTTTCAAAGCAAGTCCTGATTATTTAGTTGTTGTATTTCCTACCTACAACTTGATGCCAAATGCAGGACTTGAAACAGTTGCATTGGCTGAAATTAAACCCAAATTGACAGAAAAACTAAGGCTATATACACGTATCCAAGGTTTGTATGTTCAAAATTTAGATGCTAGGATACATGCAAAGAGCGCGTTTAGCCTAAGGGCTGGACTTAGTAGTGGTAAATATACCTTCGGTTTAGGAACCAATGTGGATTATTATGGCCCAGCTAAACTGCAAAAAACAAATACCGGAGTTTTCTTACAGTTGAAGTTATAGTTTCTCTATTTCTATTTTCGTCATTTGTAAAAACCGATAAACAGTTTGGGGGGCTGTTTCAGGATTATTCATGAGAGAGCCAAGGATAGATGGAACAATTTGCCAAGAGAGACCATATTTATCTTTTAGCCATCCACATTTGCCTTCTTTTCCACCGGAAATTAAATACTCCCAATAATAATCAATTTCTTTTTGGGTATCCAAAACGATTACAAAAGATACCCCCTCATTAAAAGTAAACATATGTGGCATGGAGCTATCCATCGCACAAAAAGGGCTATTATTTAAATTTGTTTGGGAATATTTAAGGTAACCTTCTACATCATGTTCTCCTTTTTCATATGTCGATTTAGCGATGCTCTTTGAATTTGGGAAAAGGGAAGAATAAAAATCCATTGCTTCTTCAGCTTTCCCAGCATTTTGTTGACAAAACATTAAACTAGGTACAATGGTCCCTTTGGGTTCATGCCCTTTCATTAATTGCCAACTTACTCCATATTTATCAGAGCACCATCCATATTTTTGACTCCAAGGGTAGGTATTTAATCCCATCATGATTGTCCCACCCTCTACTAATCTATTCCAAATATTCTCAATCTCCTGTTCATCCTCTATGTTTACAAAAAATGAAATGGAAGGATTGATTGGAAAGCCCGGCCCACCATTCAAATTCATGAATCTTCTGCCCATTAATCGATAATTGATGGCCATCGGATTTTCTGAAATTGGCTCGTAATCAGGGAAAATGCTTTGGTAAAATGCTGCAGCTTCTTTTGCATTATTGTTAAACCATAGACAGGTGCTTATCTCGTGAGTCATGTTATGTAGTTTAGTCTTAAATGTAAATATAATTGTTTACATTTTAAGGATGCAGAAATATTCCGTAGTTAAAATAAGCATTTAAATAGCTTGGAAAAATTTCAATTAAATAAGATTTTGTAAATTTCGTAAAAATTTATTCTTGAACAGGAAAATTCAAAATTTGTTGTGGTACCTTGTCCCTGTCGTAATTGTAATCACCAAGTGGTTACGAGGGGGCTCAGCCTATAACAACTATTTAGTATATAAAAATGTATTTTGGCATTCTTTGCACCAAAAAAATTTATACCTTTTTTATCCTGCAGATCATTTTGACCAAAACCTCTACGGTCCACTTTTTGCAATTTTAATTGCTCCATTTGCCTTACTGCCCGATTGGCTAGGAATGATTTGCTGGATAATATTTGGCATGTGGGTACTTTCAAAAGGATTATCCTATTTCTTCAAGCAAAATCCCCCAACTTTATTGTTTCTTTTTGTTTGGATTGAAGCCTTAACCTCGGTCCATAATTTACAGTTTAATATCCTTTTGGCAGGGGGGCTTCTATGGGCCTATGCATTGGTAAAACAACAAAATGATTGGGCCAGCTCTTTGATTGTCATGCTGCTAATTTTGACAAAAATATATGGCATCGTTGGACTTATTTTTGTATTTTTTTCTTCATCCCCTCGAAAATTCATTATCTATTCTCTTGGATGGTGTATGCTAGGACTCATCCTTCCTATCCTACTATCCTCTCCTATTTTTGTTTATCAATCTTATTTTGATTGGTATCAGGCAATTGTCCATAAAAATGAATTAAATCAAAACTCTTTTTCAGGTGTAGGAATGCAAGATATTTCTGCAATGGGACTCATTAAAAGAATTTTTGGTATACCTGATTTGTCAACCTTGTATTTTTTAATTCCGGCAGCAATCTTCAGTTTATTACCATTATTGAGGTTCAAATTACATTCTAATCTTGATTTTCAATTGAAGTATTTCGCCCAAGTAATGATGGGCTTAGTAATTTTTTCGTCCTCTTCAGAATCATCTACTTATATCATTGCCATATGTGGATTTGTTGTTTGGCAAAAAGATACTTTCTTGCAAAGGCCACATCTTTGGTTATTTATCTTTGCTTTTATATTCACTGTCTTGTCGCCCACGGATATTTTTCCACCTTTTATACGTAAAGAATTTTTTGTAAAGTATGCTTTAAAAGCATTCCCCATTCTGATAGCGTGGATTGTTATAAGCAAGCAGTTGATATGTAATTCCTTTAAAACAAATGAACTATTTGAATCCTAAAATTTGTATTAGTTTTGATGTCGAAGAATTTGATTTGCCCTTGGAATATGGTATATCAATTGATCCAGATGTTCAAATGGAAATCGGCATGAAAGGATTAAAGGCAATTGAACCAATTTTAAATTTTCCTGGCCTACGTTGTATACTATTTACCACCGCAAATTTTGCCGATCATTTTCCAGATGAAATTAAGCGACTATCAGACAAACATGAAATTGCCTCTCATACCTATTTTCATTCACATTTTGAGACAAGGGATTTGCTCAGTTCTCGCTTACGTTTAGAAGAAATTACCGGCAAGCCGGTAAGTGGCTTACGCATGCCCCGTATGATGGATGTACCTATTGAAGAAATTATAAAGGCAGGTTATAGCTATGATAGCTCTATTCATCCTACTTGGATTCCGGGTAGATATAATAATTTTCATCTTCCTCGGACTGAATATTTTGAAAATGGCTTGAAAAGAATTCCCGCCTCAGTCTCACCTCTTTTCCGTTTACCACTTTTTTGGTTAGCATTTAAAAATTACCCTTTCTGGTTTTATCAAATGATTGCCAAATGGACTTTTCGCACAAATGGGACTCTTATGCTTTATTTTCATCCTTGGGAATTTACAGATATTTCCCAATTTGGTTTGCCAAAGTATATCACGAAGGGTTGTGAAGGGAGAAATTTGGAGAAACTGATGAAATTACTTGAAAGTTAATAGTGGAGAGTTGAAAGTTATTTTAATGAATCAAATATCTTTAATTCAACTTTTAACTCTCCACTTTCCACTTTCCACTTATTTTGGACTTTTGGTTGTTTGCCAGCTAACCAATTGCCATCTTCCATCTTCGAATAAGTAAACACCTGTGTAACGAATTCGGTTTACCGGTTGTTCTAACCCATCCTTAAGATTTATTACATTTAGAATGCCCGTATTGATTCCAATATTTCCATACAATCTAGCATTGGTTTCTTCAATATCTATTTTATGATAGATGGTTTTTTTCGAAACAATTGACTCTATATAACTTTCCTTATTATCGATAGTTGCAGAAGAATGACAATAATAAAGATCCTTATGGATTGACTTTTCTAAACCTTGCTTATCTGCAGCTACCATAACTTTAAATCGATTCAATTCTGCTTCTTGTAAGCCTTGTTTGCTTAATTTATCTTTTGCAAAAATGGGGGTCAATAAAAAAGCAAAAAGGATGCTTGCCAAATAGGTTTTCATAGGTATTTCTTTTTATAATTATGTTTATTTCAAATATAATTTTATTTTTTTTAAAGAACTATCATAATCTGAAATTCATTTTTTTTACAATAGCTTATAATTCAAATTGAGGTATATTTATTTTATTTTAGTACGGATGTCAAAAAAATTACATGCCAAAAGTGATGTGTAAATTTTTTTTTGTCAAAAAATTGGTTTAGGTATTTTTTTTGACACATTATTTTTCCCAAAAAAGTTTATTTCGAATAATAAAACTACTATCTACTCTTAAACTTATGCTAATAACCTTTTCTATCATTACAATAATAATTCTATCTATGTTTTTAATTCGAAAGTTTTTCATTTGGAAAAAGAAACAAAACTTTGATTTGAAAATACTTCATCATTCAAATAATTCCCGTATTAATGAAAAGGATTTAAATGAAATGGAACAAAAGTTAATTGACCTTGTAAAAACAGTTGATCAATATTTTGAAGAAAACCATATTTACCTAAATTCAAAATTATCTGCTGATCTTTTGGGTAGTTTATTGAAGCAAAATCCTCGTTTAATAGGTGCAGCAATTCGATTTAAATATGGAATTTCATTTAGAGACTACATAAATAATAGAAGAATTCAATATATTGAAGATAACTTCATCAAAAATCATGAATTCCATAAATATTCATTAGACTATATTGGAGAAAAGGCAGGATTTGGTACACGCCAGGGATTTTACATTGCATTCAAAAAACTAAAAAATACTACACCAAAGGAATATTTTGATAATTTTTCAAACCGATGATTGATATTATTTTAAAATATATCTATTTTTTTATTTTACCTACATTTTTTCTTGTGTATGGCTTACGTTTGATGTTAGGCAATCGTTCGCAGGCACAAAGAGTGTTGGGTTTGTATTTTATCAGTTTCTTTATTAGAAATATTTCTGCCTATTTTCTGGCTGAACAAAATGTATCTTTTTATATTCATTTTCATAATATACAATCCCCCATACATTACCTTTTCGGTCCTTTGAGTTTTTTGTTTTGTTTATATGCGCTCAAGCCCTTTAGGAAATTTAAGTGGTATGATGTATTACACTTTTTACCCTTTCTTTTACATGTGATCGAGTTATTACCTTTTTGGTTTGGTCCAACAGCAAATAAATTCAAAGATCTTGAATTAGCGAGAATAGCAGGGTCATTAGTAAATTACCCTTCTATTTCAGGGATTATTCCGATTAGAGTACATATTACAATTAAAGGGATACTCTATTTGATATATCTTATTTGTTCTGTTTTACTTTGGTTCAGGTATGCAAAGAAAAAGCAGTCTTTCTTTTTTAAAAATAATTCAATTTTGATCAATTGGATTGGAATTGATTTACTCTTTAAAATAATTTCTGTGGTTTTTATTACACTACAAGCAAGAGGGAAATTCAATATTCATCATACATCTACTTTTTCACCCAATGATTTATTAATGTTCATGGATGTATTGGTCAATTTTGTTTTTTTTGTTTTTTATCCAAAGCTTCTAAATGGTGTTGTTTTTGAAACCATATCATTTGATAATTTCAACCATTTAAAAGGGAGAGGTGATGATACCATGGCTTCATCAGCAGGAACCAAGAAAAGCAAAGACAATCGATTCATTCAGCAAATGCAAGTCATCATGGAAGTTGATGCACCTTTTTTAGATGAAAATTTTTCTATAAAAATATTAGCAAGCCAATTGAATATCACGGAAAGAAATTTATCTAAATTGATTCATGAAAATTTTCAAATGAGCTTTCCAGATTTTGTTGGAAACTATCGTCTCAATTATTTAAAGAAAATTTTAAAAGAAAAAGAAGGTGTATCTAATTTGACTATTGAAAAGTTAGCAGAAAAATCTGGTTTTGGGAGTAGGCAAGCGCTCTATAAAGTGGTTCAAAGGCTACACAACACAACCCCTAATAAATATTTTGACGTAAAATAATGGATGATGATTTTATCGATGTTAAAAAATATTTATTTTTTCATTTTACCTACTTTCCTAATGATAGTGGGTTTAAAATTGATTATTAGTAAATCCTCATTACCTAAAAAAATCTTAGGAATATTTTTTGTTATTTTTTCAATAAGAATTATTTCTGCTTATTTTTTGGAGGAAGTAAATGCCGCCATTTCAATTCATTTTTATAAAGTTCAATCTATTATATTTTATATTATCCCTCCATTGGGATTTTTATTTTTTCGTTATGCTCTTCAGCCATTAAGAAAATTTAGTCCGATTGATTATTTACATTTTTTACCTGCTTTGATTCATTTTATTGAATTGGTGCCTTTTTTATTTGGTCCAGTAGAATTGAAATACAAAGATTTGCAAATTGCAAAATCAACACCAAATTTTGGATACCACTATGAGACAATTGCAGGAATAATTCCAATTAAAGTGCATTTTTATGTTAAGTTATGTTCACACCTAATATATTATTCTTTGGGATTTAGAATTTGGTACCAATATGCCAAATTTAGTAAATCTATCTTTTATAAAAACAACCGAATTTTAATACGTTGGGTAGGTGCAGACATCTTTTTTAAAGTGTTATCAATGATCGTTATTTTATTATATGGTCTTGGCATTCTTAAAAAGCAAACCTTTGAATTTTCACCTACTGATTATTTTCTTTTATTGGATGTGTTGTTTCATTTTGGCTTTTATATTCTATATCCAAAACTATTGAATGGTGCAATCTTTGAGATGCTAGCAGATGAAAAAATCAAATTTGACCCCAATCCTAGCGCCTTAAAATCCATTCAATTCCAAAATTTAGAAAAATTACAAACCTACATGGAGGTGAATGCACCTTATTTAGAAGAAGATTTTACTATTAAGAAATTGGCAATCCAGGTTAAACTAAATCAGAGGTCAATCTCAAAATTGATACATGATTATTACGAAATGAGTTTCCCGGATTATGTTGGGAATTTGAGGTTAAACTATCTTAAAAAAATTGTAAAAGAAGAAAAAGATCAATCTGGTTTTACCATAGAAAAACTAGCTGAAACCTGTGGATTTGGCAGTCGCCAAGCTTTATACAAGGTCGTTCAACGGTTACATAACAAAACACCTCATCAATTTTTAGAAATTAATTCATCATCAACAGAATTATGATTTCATTTTTATACGATTATATTAACTCAATTGTAATTTTTTTTAGCCTTGTTTTTGGGTTAAAATATTTAATTCAAAATGATGGATTAGTGGCTTTGAAAATTCTAGGAGTTCAATTAATCTGTAATTGTATATTTTTAGTGATTGCTCTTTATGTAAATCCAGTAGACCTTTGGGATTACCCATTTTTGGTAGGTTATATAAAGCCAATGGTTTATTTGTTTCCTACTTTTACCTTTTTATTTCATTATTATTTATTAAGGCCTTCAGAGAAATTTAACTATTTTTTTCTCTTGCTTTTTTTACCTTTTATTTTATCAATCCTCGAAAGTTTACCTTTTTTTCTAAGTTCAAATGAAGTGAAACTCCAGGAATTAAAAATCGCATTCGAGCGACATGATTATTTTTACAGGTCTCCCCAATTCGTTTGGTTTAATCCCTTGTATCATATTTATTTTAAAATAGCAATTTATATTATCTCAGGTTTTTTATTGGTAAGAGATGTTGGTAAATTTTGGTCTAATCAATTTTTTGTTAGCAGGACAAAACATCCTTTGGTTACCTACTGGTTATTGGGCATTATCGCATTCCGATTTATAACCATTTCGTATACCCTAAATACATTTGTTTTCTCCTATACTCCAAGAATCAACTATAGTGGATTAGAATTACTTGTTGTAGGCGATTCTATTTTTTGTATTCTTTTCTTGCTATGTAATCCATCGCTTTTGGATGTGTATTTTTTCAGAAATTTTGTTCAGAATTATTCCATTGAGCAACAAGAAAAATTTCTTAATGATGCCGAGGAGAGTAAAGATTTTATATCTGAATACCATAAAATTAATTTTCAAATTGAAGATTTTTTGAAATCAAATGAAGGATATACTCATATGGATTTTACGGTGGAAAGATTAGCAATGGAAATAAAAATACCGCAAAGAGTTATATCATTTGCCATTAAGCAAATTCATGGGATTTCAGTAAAAGATTATATCAATAAAATGAGGATGGAATTTCTGATTCAGCAATATATTTCCGATGAAAAAGTAAGAAGTTATTCCTTTGATTACTTGGCTGAGATGGCAGGATTTGGCTCTCGTCAAACTTTGTATTCATGCTCCCAAAAATTTTATAATTGTTCCCCCAAAGAGTTATTTGAAAAAAATTACAATGTATCTTAAAATGAGAAATAAAACCACTTTATCAACTTTAAAAAATTTGATTGTATTAATGTTGCTTTTGGTCTATTATTCAGGTCAAGGCCAATTTAAATTGCGAATAAAAATAAAAAATTCGAAGGATTCTGTGGCCTATTTTCGTGCCTGCCTTTTTGATGATAAAAACTATATACCCAAAGACACTCTGAAACTAAAAAAAAGTAATTTTTTTATCAATAATAAAAAATCGATAGTAGGTGGGATCTATTTCTTATACTTTCCTCAAAGTAAGGAGAAAGTGTTCCTTGCATTTAGGGACCAGGACTCAACAAGGTTGGAACTGGATGGGACGAACTATTTAGGATTGGCAAAAGCAAGTGATAAAAAAAATCAAAAATTTTTAGATTACCAGCGATTGGAAAAGTCGTTTTATGTGATTGATAGTCTTTATGAGGAAGAAATTAAAAGAGGCAGAAAATTTAGTTTTGCTAATAAAGCTGCCTTTTTCAGGGAAAAAACGGAAAGCCTGATGGCTTTCAGAAAAGAGGCTTTGAAGACCTTGCCTTCTGGCGACCCACTATACTTGTATTTTCAAACTTTAAATAGATTGGATGCATCTGTTCCATCTCGAACCAATTTCAAAGCAAGAGAGGAATTTTTTACACAAACCAACTGGAATGACAAGCAATTATTGTTTACACCAGGTTTAAAGCCTCTTTTGCAAGAATACATGAATTATTTTCCATTATCAGGTGACTCAATACTCAGAGGTGTTAATCGAGTGATGAAAACTTTAGATTGTAAGTCAAGAACCTATTTATTTGTATTAGACCATTTTGGTAAATTACTTCAAAATAGAAATATCCAAAATAATGTGGATGTTTATTTAACCTACATTAAAAATTATATTCAAAAAGATGAATGCAAGGTAGTAAGTGCTGCAGTAAAAAAACCGTACTTAAAGGACCTGGAAAATTTAAGTCAATTAAAATTAGATCTTCCTATTGTTGATATGAAGCTTTTGGATACATCAAAGGTGGCACAAAGTATTGCTGAATTTGCCAAAAAATATGATTACACGGTGATCATGTTTTATGATCCTGATTGTGACCATTGTCAGAAAGAAGTTCCTGAAATGGATAGTACAATTAAAATTATTGAAAATAGATATAACTTTAAAATTGGAAGATATTTTATCATGAATGTTCCGGGGCTTCCTGCATTTAAATGGAAACAATTTATTTCGAAATATAAATTAGATCAAAACGAAGTGCATGTAAGTATCCCAGAAGAGGGAAACATTCGGACCTTATTTGATGCCTATACAAATCCAGTATTTCATTTGATTAATCAGAAGACTGAATTGAAGGCAAAAAATATTAGTCCAGTAAGTATTAGGCGATGGTTTGAAACAAGTAGGAAATAGTTTAAATTTTAGAACGATGGATCCATTTAGTGATTATTTAAATACGTTGACTATTTTTTTTAGTTTCACATTTGGGATTCAATTTGCATTAAAAAATCATGGGGTATTGTGCCTTAAAATAATTTCCATTCAATTTTTTTTAATTGCCTTTTTATTAATAGCTGTTATTTTTTTAAATCCTACCTTACTTTATAAATATCCACATTTTTTTCGAGTGGCTTCGCCGCTCGTTTATACTTTATCGCCTACTGCTTTTTTATTTCATTATTATTTTCTTCGCCCTGAGAAACGATTTAATTATTATTTCTTATTAATTTATTTACCTTTCATTATTCAGATTGCAGAAAATTTTAAATTTTATTTATTGCCCGCCGAATTTAAGTTAAAGGAAATTCAGTTGTTTTTTCAAAATCGAAATTTTTTTTATCACAGTTCTCAATATGTGTGGTTTCCTCCCATGGTACATACATACCTTAAAATTATTCAATACATTGTATTTGGGTTTTTTATGGGACTTGACATCTATCTATTTTCCTCTGGTCAATTAAGTATTAAACCTATGAAAGGATCATTGGTGAAAGCTTGGCTAATTGGTAATTTTCTCTTTAGATTATGCACTATTTTATTTTTAATTTATGCGTATATTTTTCATTTTTCTCCTTCTTCTTCAACAAATGGTATTGAATTTGTACTAATTTTAGAAGTAATTTTTATTCTTCTGTTTTTAATGTTTAATCCATCCTTATTAGATGGTCATTATTTTCAAGAATATCTGTTAGGGAATATTACAAAAGGTAAATCAATTGTTCAAAATCGAGATATACTTACAAAAAAAGTTTTTGAGACCCATAGAACGGAGCAAATGCAAATTCTTGAAGCAATTGAAAGGTATTTCGAAAAATCTACAGATTATTTAAATATTGATTTTTCAGTTGAAAAATTAGCTAAAGAGATCAATGTTCCTCAACGATTTGTTTCTTTTTCAGTAAAGCAAATAGAAGGAATGGCGGTAAAAGATTTTATCAATCAAAAAAGGATTGAACACCTTAAGGAACTTTATCAAAACGACTCCAAGGTCCAAAAATACTCATTCGATTACATGGCAGAGTTAATCGGATTTAAATCTCGTCAATCTTTATATTCAGCCATCTCTAAATTTTATCATTGTACTCCCAAAGAATTATTTGAGGGTTTACAAAATAAATCTAACTCATAAATTACTATTTCATTAAATTTTTTTCAATTCAATATGCAACATTGTTGCATATTGAAATTTTTCCTATTAGTTTTGCAACATTATTGCAAATAAATGAAAAAGTTAGCGATTTTAATTCTTTTATTTTTTATGTTATCATGTTCTCGCCACGATACGGATGTGCATGATGATAATGAAGGCATAACGACCGTTCAATTAACGTTTACTCCGACCTCCGGCAATGCAAAAGAACAAGTATTTGAATGGAAAGATGGAGCGGGGGAACTCATTGAATTAAATAAAAATGCGGAATACGATTTGTCGGTATCCTTTTTAAATGAATCGGGCTTAAAAACAGTAGATTTAACCGAAGAGGTTAAGCAAGAATCAGATGCTCATTTAGTTGTTTTAAAACCTACTCCACAAGATCTTTTTTCTGTTTTATCGACTGATAAAGATTCAAAAGGCAGAAAATTGGGATTAAAAAATAAGATAAAATTCAAAAATGCATCTCTGTCGGGAGGATTGAGAGTTATTCTATTGCATCAGCCACCAGTAAGTGGTAAAGAAGTAAAAGATGGGACCAATGAATCTATTGGTTCAACGGATATTGATGTGAATTTTTCATTAGTAGTAAAATGATAGGAAAGAGAATTGTACGTTGGTTGCCTTTGGAACGCATTGGATTTTATCTATCCATTTTATGTGCAATTCATTGTCTTTCATTGCCTATTTTTTTATTTTTTGCACCTTATATTGTATCCACTTTTGCTTTCAATGAAGTGGTAGAATGGTCATTGGTAATTTCAAGTTTTTTGATGGCCACTATATTATTATACAAGGATTTTAAAAAACACAGACAATTTCAACCGCTTCTATTATTGGGAGCTGCCGTTTTTTCAAAATTTGTTGAAATTTTACTTGGTACTCGTTCAATTAATTGGGTTTTTGGACTTTTGCTAGGCATTTTTGTAGCCTTGGCTTATTGGTACAATTACAAACATAAATCAACCTGTCGTTGTAAAGTCGCTTAATGATAGGCAATTTCTTCGCCATTTTGTATCTTTACTAATTGTTTACCTAACAATTATTTTTGTGAGTAGTTTTAACCCTTCTATTTTTGAACCAGTGATTGGACTTGAGATCCATGCCCAATTACAGACTAATTCAAAAATTTTTGCAAGTGATCCAGTTTTATTTGGTCAAGAGGCCAATACATTAATTTCTCCCATTACCTTGGGGCATCCAGGAACTTTACCCAAACTAAATAAAAATGTAGTCAATTATGCTATAAAAATGGGATTGGCTATTGGTTCTGAGATATCTTCCAAACAGTACTTTGATCGAAAAAATTATTTTTATCCTGATCTTCCTAAAGGGTATCAAATTACACAGGACAAGACACCAATTTGTATGGGTGGTTCTGTTCGTGTTCGATTGAAATCGGGATTTAAGGATATTTCTTTTCATCATATTCATTTGGAGGAAGATGCAGGAAAATCCATACATGAAGGAGACAATCCATATAGTTTTATCGATTATAATCGAGCAGGTACTGCTTTAATTGAAATGGTTACCGATCCAACAATTCATTCAGCTGAGGAAGCCTTTTCTCTGGTTACGGAGGTGAGAAAATTGGTTCGATATTTAGGTATTTGCGATGGCAATATGGAAGAAGGAAGTTTGCGTGCGGATGTGAACATTTCCTTACGTCCGGTTGGAGAAACCCAATTAGGTACGAAAGTTGAAATAAAAAATATGAATTCCATCCGAAACATTCAAAGAGCAATTGAATATGAATGTGTTCGTCAGCAGGAAGCCTTGTTAAATGGGGAGACTTTGGTGCAAGAAACAAGGACTTTTGATGTGCATACTGGCAAAACGCATTCCATGCGAATTAAAGAGACAATGAATGATTATCGGTATTTCCCAGAACCAGATTTAGCACCTCTTGAGGTTTCAGATCAATGGATTCAGGAAATAAAATCCAGTATGCCTTTACTACCTTGGGAACAAGAAGCTGAATTTGTTCAAAGATTTCAGTTATCTGAATATGATGCCAATTATTTATCTGAATCAAAGGAAATGGCTGATTATTTTAAACAAACAGCTGAAAAAACCAAGGCATATAAATCAATTGCAAATTGGTTAATGGGCCCCGTTAAAACCTATTTAAACGAGAATCATCTGGAAATTCAACAATTCCCCTTAAGTTCAACTCGACTAGCCGAAATAATTGAAAAAGTTGAATCTGGGGTTTTAACTCATAATTTGGCTGCCCATCAATTATTTCCATTGGCAATTTTACAAGCTAATTTAACTATTTCAGAAATTATTGAAAATCAGGGTTGGCTGAAAAATAAACCTGATGAGGATTCTTTGCAAAAACATATTGAGGATACCTTATCCTCCTTTCCTGAAAAGGTTAAAGAATTCCATCAAGGTAAGAAAGGATTGTTAGCTATGTTTATTGGAGACGTTATGAAAAAAACAAAAGGAACGGCGGATCCTAAAAAGTTGAATCAATTGATGTCGGAAGCATTAGAAAAATTAAAATAAAATGAAAAAAGTCATTTATTTGCTTAGCTTTTTATGTGTTTTTGCTGCAAAAAATTTGTTGGCCCAAGATTTTGAGGTAACAGTAAAAGCAAACCAAGTTGTACCGAATAAAAAAATTTATCTGGAATATATAAATGCACGGGGACAAGCAGTAAAGATTGATTCTACAGTACCTAATGCACAAAAATCGGCACGATTTGTTGGGAAAGTACTCGACGGTGGAGCCTTTTATTTGCTTAATTTTTTTGATGTTCCTAATCCACAAAAAGTGTTACTGATTTTGGAGGGAGGTGAAAAATTAGAAGTAATGGCTGATGGTTTTAATACCCCAGAAAAACAAGGGACATTCTCGATTAAGGGAAATTCTGATAATATAAAATTTATGCTGCAAATCATGGAAGCTTCAAAATCTTTGGAGTTGAAGGTGAAAGCATGGAATCAGGAATTACAAAAAGATCCAAAAGCACAAGCTAGAATTCAACCTTTGTTTACCGCTGCGCAACAAGAAACACTTACAAAAATTAAGGCCTTAATTCCACAGATGGGTACAAAATTAGTAGCTCTTTGGGCAACTAATTTTTTACCAGCTGAAACGGAATTGGCTACCTTAGACGAGGTAGGGGAGCGATTTAAGAAAGTGAGACCCAATCATCCGCAGGTAAAACCTTTTTTGGAAAATTTGAAGAGAATAAAAGGGGCAAATGTAGGTTCGGATGCTCCTGAAATAAATTTGCCTAGTCCAACCGGACAACTTTTATCATTATCGTCACTCAGAGGCAAATATGTATTATTGGATTTTTGGGCATCTTGGTGTGGTCCATGTCGACAAGAAAATCCAAACGTAGTAAAGACCTATGCAAAATACAAGGATTCAGGTTTTGAAATTTTAGGGGTTAGTTTGGATAAGGACAAGAATGCATGGCTTAAGGCTATTGAAAATGATCAATTGGTTTGGAAGCATGTTTCTGATTTACAATACTGGAATTCAGTTGCTGCACAAGCATATGGTGTTAATGCAATTCCAATGACTTTTTTAGTAGGTCCGGATGGTAAAATTGTAGCAAAAGGGCTGCGTGGACCAAGCCTTGAAAAATTTTTGGCTGATTTATTTAAGAAGTAGATACACATATGAAAATCGGAATTATTGGTTGTGGAAACATGGGAATGGCATTCGCCAATTCTTTTATTCAATATAATTTAGTCAAAAAAGAGGATCTTCTTTTGGTGGAGAAAAGTGCTGAAAGAGGGGCTGTTTTACAAGAACAAAAGGCCGGTGTTGTGGTAGATACCATTTCTGAAAAGTTAGGTGAAGTTGATTTGATAATTTTATCTGTCAAACCACAAGATTTTCCTTCAGCAGCTCAAGAAATTAAAAAATATATCAAGCCCAATCAGTTGGTTTTATCAATTATGGCAGGGATACCTATAAATACTATTCAAAAAAGCATCGTTCATCCACTAATTATCCGAGCGATGCCAAATACTCCCGCCCTACTAGGAATGGGAATGACCGCTTTTGCTGCGGCCTCGGAAGTAGGTTTATCAGATATTCGAAAAGTTGAAAATTTGATTAATAGTACGGGACGTGCGGTATTTTTGGATCAAGAAGACTTATTAGATGCAGTAACGGGTTTAAGTGGTTCAGGACCGGCTTATTTCTTTTATATAATCAAGCAAATGATTGATGCTGGTGTTGCAATGGGTTTTGATCCTGCAATGTCTTCGTTGTTGGTTAAACAAACCATGTTAGGATCTTATCATTTAATGCAAACCTCAGATAAGACCTTGGATGAATTGATTCAAGCGGTTGCTTCCAAAGGTGGCACAACAGAAGCAGCTTTGAAAACTTTTATGGAACTCGCTGTGGGGGAGGGTTTACAAAAAGGAATTTTTGCTGCGCAAAAAAGAGCCAAAGAATTAGCTGGTTAGGCCATCCATTGTTCAATGGTGTGCTTGTCCATTAGCTTAGAGATTAAATCTCCATTTGGCGAAACATTTGGATTGCTGGAGGCAAATAATCGCTCAATTAATTGTTGCATCTCTTCTTGAGCTAAATATTTCAAATGAAATTTGGCTGCTGCTCTATTGGAAATGATACGGGCAAGTTTTTCCTGATGCAATTGTTTAAAATCAGTTACCTCATGTTTCAATTGCTCTAATAAATCTTCAATGATAAATTGGGGGTTTTCTTCTTGTAAACTTGCTGGCAGACCAAGAATTGAATAAGTACCGTCTGGATTTGGAGCAATGTCAAATCCTAAATTTTTGATGTGATCAATTATTTCTAAAAAGATAATTTTATCACCCGAATTTAATTGAAGTGTTTCTGGAAATAATAATTGTTGGCTTTCGCAGTTTTTGTTCGTGAATGTATCTATGAACTGATCAAACAAGATTCGCTGATAGGCTCTTTTCTGGTGGATAATTAGTAATCCATCAGGTCTAGTTATACCTATAAATCCTTGTGTTATTTGAACAAAAGACCATTTTGCATTGGTATTAACCTCTCCTGAAATGTTATTGGCACGGCTTTGCAAGGTAGTTGGAAATTGAACTTCTTGTTTGAATAAATCTTGTGAATCTCTTCCTTTTTGATTTTCAAATTGTTCAATTTGATCATTAAGACCATCATATAGTTTTTTCCAAGATTCGTTCACGGCTTTGGAGGAAAACGTTCTATTTTCGTGAGTTAGTGGAGAAGATGTTGAACTTGGGAAAGTAGTATTTGCAGAACTTATTTGTTGTAAGAAATTCGTATTGGTTTCAAAGTCGATCGAAGGAATGAGGTGATTGATGCTTAGGGTTTTGCGTACAGCTGCGTGAACGATTGCATACACAGATCGTTCGTCATCAAATTTAATTTCGGTTTTTGTTGGGTGAACATTGATGTCAATATGGCTTGGATCTATTTCTAAGAACAATACATAAAAAGGAAAATTACCATCTGGGATGAGGCGCTCATATGCGGCCATGACCGCATGGTTTAAATAGGTGCTTTTTATGAAGCGGTTATTGACAAAGAAGAATTGTTCTCCTCTCGTTTTTTTCGCATTTTCAGGTTTTCCAACATAGCCTTTGATGGAAACATAGCTTGTTTCTTCCTCACAAAAAGCCAGTTGTTCTCTGTAAGATTTGCCGAATAGGTCAACAATCCTTTTGCCTAATTTCTCGGACGGAAGGTTAAATAATTCTTCTCCGTTTTGATTAAGTACAAATTTAATTTCTGGATGGGCAAGAGCAACGCGTTGAAATTCATCCAAAATATGGCGCATTTCTACGGGGTTGGATTTCAAAAAATTTCTTCGGGCAGGTATATTGTAAAATAAATTTTTAACAGATACAGAAGTGCCCACCGAACAAGAAATATTTTCTTGGCTTTTGAATACAGAAGCTTCTATTCGAATGGCTGTACCAATTTCGTTTTCTGCTCTTTTTGTTTTCAATTCAATTTGGGCAACGGAGGCAATGGATGCCATTGCTTCTCCTCTGAAACCCATAGTTTTGATTTGAAATAAATCTTCGGCTTTTCTGATTTTGGAAGTTGCATGACGCTCGAAGCACATGCGTGCATCTGTTTCAGACATTCCGGAGCCGTTATCGATTACTTGGATGAGCCCTTTGCCAGCATCTTTGATAATTAATTGAATGGAACTTGCTCCGGCATCGATTGAATTTTCAAGTAATTCTTTTACGACTGACGCAGGTCTTTGAACGACTTCTCCAGCCGCAATTTGATTTGCGATTGCATCAGGAAGAAGTTGTATTAAGTCGCGCATGGGTAAATAATAACAAATTAAGCAAAAAAAAGGGAATGTTGCCATTCCCTTTTCATATTATCAGAAGGTTGATTACTTTAATTCAACTTCAGCACCAGCTTCTTCTAAAGATTTTTTCAAACCTTCAGCTTCGTCTTTGCTTACACCTTCTTTAACAGCTTTAGGAGCTGCATCAACTACATCTTTAGCTTCTTTCAAACCTAAACCAGTTAAGTCTTTCACTAATTTAACGATAGCTAATTTGTTAGGACCAGCTGACTTTAAGATTACATCAAAAGATGTTTTCTCAGCAGCAGCTTCTCCACCACCTTCGCCACCACCAGCTGCAGGACCTGCAACCATAACAGCACCAGCAGCAGCTGGCTCGATTCCGTACTCATCC
>JACCDK011799384.1_pt1 | contig 36594 bp, 34 predicted proteins | sample 7445871 | NCBI WGS metagenome assembly JACCDK01 (sample SAMN15323436, study PRJNA562643) | freshwater metagenome | isolation source: river surface water | place: USA:Blue River Watershed | collected 2017-08-15 | reverse complement strand
TAAAGTTATATAGTGCAAATGGTATACGAGTCTTCAATATAGATACAGTACCAACAAATGGTAAGTATATAATACAAGAATATAAAAATAGTTTTAACAACATACCTCATAGCATACGTGTAGTTACTATAAGATCAAAAGATAATAATTATCATTTATGGGCTATAAATTTATCTGTGAATAGAAATGAAGATGCTTTAACTACAAGCATTGGTGATATAAATGTTACAGATTATGAAATAATAGGTGATAAAGCAAGGAATGTATTATTTAATGTATGGGAAAAACATAATATACCAGAAAAGCATATTAAAAAGGCCATAGCTGATGCTATTAAACTTCATAAAAATATGATATATAATTTATCAAGTGTTGGATGGGATATTATAATTTCTCAAGATGGACCTTATTTCTTAGAAGGCAATATGTGTCATGGAATTGTTAGGAAAAAGGATATATATTATTATGAAAGAATTCAAGAATTCATCGAAAAAACTTATAAATAATTTAGTATTTAATCACCCTTAATTTCTCTGTACATAATCCATCTAAAATATGTGGATAATGAGTTTGCTTGTCACATCCTTTTTGTCATTTGTACTTATCAATTTTTACACAGACACACCGATAGCAACATCATCCTTTTTATACCATAATGTAAACACTACATCAATATGATATGGTTTCAGAGTGCGCGACCTGCAAGTCATACATAACAGTGGCAAACAGCAACACACCATAATGCACAACAAACCATCCTTAGTGCAAAACATATCTTGAAACTTCATCTGATACATCTCAGATAAGTTTTTTGTATCTATCCGTAATAATCTCAAGTTTGGCACTTCATCAATTAAAGCCATCAAATGCTTGAAAGGGATGCCGCAAGTGTTATCATATTTCCGTTGAAAGTAATAACGCTCTGTATTATGCATATAAACACTTGTCGTATCCAACTCATCAATTTTTACGATCACTTTGTACATTCCATCAGAATCACGACTGACACAGTTGGGATCAATCAACGCCTTTTGAATACCATCATTGATCTGACGAAGTGCTTTTGGACCGATCATCTCCTTGAATGCGTTAAAATCGTAGTTATCACGCACATCAGCATTTTTGAAAGCGGCTAAAGGAATTCCCCATGCACACTTAAGTGGAGCATTATCCATATTACATGATTGAACGCACCAAAGCTTTATATAATGATTTTGGCAAATTCTTACGTTTGCCTTAAATTTACCGGCTTTCAGCTTCCAAGGTATGCACACACCCAACCACTGTTGCATCAGACCTTGTTGAAAGTACGTGCCCACTACGGGTTTACCAAATTCAATCAAATTTAGCATCTACGGATAATTCAAACCACGTTCTATACAACATATACCGAGAGAATACAAGTCGCTATAATGATACCAATATTCTGGGTGTGTCCACTTTGACATTTTTGTATCAGTACGCATTCATAGGGTGCATACACATGCTTCTCCCTTGCCCCTGTGTACGTCGCACATCACGATAGCTGATGCTATTAAACTTGATAAAAATATGAAATATAATTTATCAAGTGTTGGCTGGGATATTATAATTTCTCAAGATGGGCCTTATTTCTTAGAAGGTAATATGTGTCATGGAATTGTTAGGAAGAAGGATATATATTATTATGAAAAAATTCAAGAATTCATCCAAAAACTTATACATGATTTTCTTCGATTAATTTCTTTAATTTTAATATGATGGATATAAATGATATAGTAATAAGACATCCCAGTGGCATATTAGGTGAAAAACAGATTTCTACATTGAAGAAAGTGAACACTAGCGTGAACACTAGCATGAACACTACAATAAAAGGTTTTGATATTATGAAAAGCAATACACCACTTACATACAAACAAAGACCATTAGAAGTAGTTGATATAGGACCATATGGTAAAGGTTATGGACATGATGAGTTTACTGGAGACTGTAAACAAGCGTATCAACAATGTTTAATGTGGATAGCAACTGATAATATAGAATATGCAAATAAATGCAAAAGTATAATATGGGATTGGTGTAAAACATGTAAAGTATTTACTGGATCAAATGCTCCACTTGAGTGTGCGTGGGGAATTCCTTTATTCGTCAGAAGTGTAGAACTACTGAAATATTATTCTAAAGTTCTATCTAAAAACGATTTAGCATGCTTCGATTTATTCATAGATAAAATAATGTTACCTAACCTATTAGATAGATATAATGAAATAAAAAAATGGAATAATAATTGGATTTTTTCATTACAAGAGGCAATAATACAAATAGCTCTATATAAAAATGATAAAGCAAAGGTAATTGAGATGGTGAAGGATTATAAAGTATGTCTAAAAACATGTGTATTGGATTGTGGTTGTAATACAGAGAATAAAAGAGATATGATACATTGTCAATTTCAGGTAGCATCACAAATACAAATACCAGAAATGATATGGCATCAAGGTATCAATATATACAATCCTATTATAATGAGAACCATGGAGTATCAAGCATATATTTTAAATGGTGGAGTTCCAGGAGAACTTAAGAAGGAAGATTTAAAAGATGTATGGTTCTTACCAAGTGCCTGGGATATTGGATATAATCATTGGGTAAATCGCATGAAACAAAAAATGCCTAATACAGATAAACTACTTACTAAGCCTAAAACACGTCCTGAAAACTTATCATTCAATTGGGGACCTGCTTGGATTCATTACAATAGTGGATGAGTTTACTAGTTGATCTTGTGGTGGGGACGTTATTGATAATCTTGATTTTTTAAATGACATTTCTAATTTGCTTTTATCACATATAGTTTGATTATCTTCTAAATTTATCATTCTTCTAAGAAATATAATATTCTTCAAATCTATTATTTCTTCATACAGCATAGGGTACAACACATATACATCTGAAAATAAATTCAAAAAATATCCTGGGAATACATGTGGTTTCGGCACTTTAATAAGATAGATTCTCGATGAGTCTACTTGCAAAGTTATATGATCTTTTTCAAACTGTTCTACATTACAAAACAATATATCATACTTCTTTTTTCTATCATCAAGTATAAATATCGGTATTTTATCTATATCTAACATACAAGTTAGTTTATTTAAATATTTTGTTTGCTTAAAGTTTCTATATCAACTTTTGTGAGAACTTCTTTATGATATAAACCTTCTGCTATATCATTAAATAAGTTAAAATTATTATTTATAATGTTTTTTGCCTTTATATATGATTGTTTAACGATATCTATTACCTCTTTATCTATTTTATTCATAGTCATTGGTGAAAATTCATTTGTGAACATATTACCTTTACTCTCCCATGATACTGGCCCAAGTTTATCACTAAACCCATAATTGATAACCATTGATCGTGCTAGTTGTTGTACAATCTCCATATCATTATATGCACCAGTTGTAATATTTGATTCGCCAAATACAATATCTTCAGCTGCACGACCACCTAGTGCTACTATCAATCTATTTTCTATATATTTTCTGGAAAACAAACCACTATCAAGATTTTCAATACTTGGCTCAAACATAGTGACACCACCCGTTTTCCCCCTAGGAATAATAGTGACTTTGGATATTTTATCATACTCGCCTACCTTCATAGCAACAACTGTATGACCAGCTTCATGTGCAGCAACAATACGCTTTTTCTTTTCGGAAATTAATGAATTAGTTTTTTCAGGACCTAATAGTACCCTATCTATAGCGTTCATAAAATCATCCATCGTAATTGTTTCAGAACCCTTTCGTGCTGCCAATATAGCTGCCTCATTTGCTATATTTGCCAATTCAGCACCTGATAATCCAACGGTAACTTTAGCTACATCCAATAAAACTACATCTTGTGCTAATGGTTTGCCTCTACAATGAATCTGTAAGATCTGATCTCTATCATTGAGAGTGGGAGCATCAAGTACAATTTGTCTGTCAAAACGCCCAGGCCTTACAAGGGCTTTATCAAGTATATCTGGGCGATTTGTTGCTGCTATAACTACTATACCAGTATTAGTTTCAAATCCATCCATTTCAGTCAATAGCTGATTTATGGTCTGATCCCTTTCATCATTAGATCCTGTCATACCTCCAGATGCTCTACTCTTTCCTATAGCATCAATCTCATCTATAAAAATTATACATGGTGAACTTGAATTAGCTTTTTTGAATAAGTCACGAACTCTTGAAGCACCAACCCCTACAAAAAGTTCAATGAACTCTGAAGCTGAACATGCAAAAAATGGAACACCTGCTTCTCCTGCTACTGCTTTAGCTAATAATGTTTTACCTAAACCAGGACCACCTGTTAAAAGACAACCTTTGGGGATCTTTGCACCCACCCTTGAAAACTTTTCTGGATTTTTTAAGAAATCCACTATTTCTTTAAGCTCAATCTTAGCATTCTCTAAGCCAGCAACATCATTAAAATTTACATTTATAGACTCTGGATTTATTGATTTTTTACTAGAATTAAAAAACTTGTTTTGAGTAGATGATCTTTGTATAAAAACAACATATATCATAATACCTAGAAATATCAATGATATACCATTCTGTAGAAATATATATGAAATTTGATTTTGTTTATCATCAAAAGTTATCAAAACATCATTATCAATCATCTCATCTATAATGGCCGTACTCATGAATGTATTCATTTGAATATTTACAGTGTGTTTTTCATTGCTATCAGTTGTATATGTTATTGTACCTTTTGATTTTTCTACTTTTGCTGTAAGGATTCTTTTACTAGCAAGATCATCATAAAAATTATCTAATTGTGTTTTAAAATATATAGATGGTGATTCTTTCATTGGGTAAGTAAAGGGTGAATTGGTGCTTTGATTTTTTGGAATATATACTGCATTCTCTATATAATGTGGAGGTATTACATTTGTTAATATTCGTTGTCGTTTATATATATTACAAGGATAAGATGAAAAATACTTTTTCAATAACATAATATAATATAATATAAATACAGATCTAATCTTTAACTATGTATTAAATGATAAAAATTTTATTTAAAGTAATATGTTTCTAGATATTTCTTGTGTATCTTTTATATAGTCTTCATAGTTCATGGATCTTCCAGAATTAATTACAATGTATGTTATAAAACGTGTTTCACAAACGATATGCTATCTTTTGAAAAATAAATGGAAAAAAATTACTTAAGAATTTGAAATATATAATTTCTAAGATGTTTGTATTTGTTTCTCTCATTTTTGTATATGCTACATGTATCACATTTCTATATGGAAAGAAAAATTCAATACAATATGTTAATATAGATACTTCTACAAAATCAACTGAAGTCCTTAAAAATGCATTGTTAACATTAGCTTTGATGATATTAAGACGTGATGATATCGATAATGAAAATTTAGAATATTCTGAATATGATGGTACTAGGTTACCTATGTTTAGTGGATGTGATGTAGAGAATGCATGTTTTTCATATATTATATCAAAGGAAGATTTTAAAAATGGTCCATTTTATACGACAAGAATGCATGATAAGTTAATTGCTATAGATAAGTATCTTGAAAGAAATCTGGGAACAATGTCTCAAGCTCAAGAGTTTTTTGAAGAATACTATGATTATATTGCTTCTAAATCAGTTGGTCAGTTTGATGATTACGATGGAGGAGATGCAGGAGATGGAGGAGATGCAGGAGATGCAGGAGATGGAGGAGATGCCGGAGATGGAGGAGATGTAATTATTGATAATAAGGATGCAAAAAAACAACAATGAAAATAACAACAATGAAAATAACAATATGAAGAACATAAATAAGAGACATTGTAGAAATAGAATAATTCATATTAATCTTTAATACAGAGTAAATACAGAGTAAATACAGAGTAAATACAGAGTAAATATGTATATTTAAAATAAATGCCAATACCATCTTCAGGTGCATTTAGTTTTAGTACTATTCGATCAGAATATGGGAGCACATTTAAATCTTTTTCTTTATGGTATTCCATAGCCGCTGGAGTACCTTCATCTGGTACTATTCGTATATCATCCTTGAGAGGTACATCTGCTTCAGTACCTTCAATCTCAGCAATATCAAACATAAATCACGACACTTCAGGCGCTGCGCAAAATGGCAGCTACAATTTGAGTACAAATGTGACTGATACATACGGTGCTCCTGTAACATATTTTGTTTTAACATACACAAATAGTTTCTTTGCCTCTATCCCTTCAGTAAATTCAAGCACTGGTGCACTTACATATCAAGTCGCATACAACAAATTTGCAAATACAACACCTATAGTTGTATTAGTAACCAACCGTTTTGGAAAGACCGCAAATGCAACTGTTCCATTGTATATTTACGGTATAGGTCCAACATCATCCAGTATGGGGTCTGTAACTTTGACGAATAATAGTATACCTTATACTGTTTCAAATTATTTTACAGATTCATACTCAGGAACATCTTTGACATATTCTCTCACCAGCAATCCACAGTCAAGTGCATCATTATTAGGGACAACACTTACAGTAACAGGTAATAACAGAAATACTTCATATACAGTTTCAGTAACAGCAACAAATGGATATAACCAAACAGCTATATCCTCACTCAGTGTAACAGAACAAGCGGCAGCCTCAGGTGTAACTACATTATTTTCTTCACTTTCATCTTCTGTATCTTCTGCTAAGTCTTCAATTGAGTCAGCGGGATACAAACTTTTTGCAACACCTATTACAAGCGCATTAGCAGAAAGTATAGCAACTACAACATCAATTAGCACAACTGGTCAATTTAACTCATCGTTATTTACAACATCTTTTACAAATACAAACAAATTATATGGTACATTTTTCTTGAATAATGTAAGACAGTTTTCAATTGTTTGGACATTTACCGATGGTACAAATAGTATGGATTCTTTCTTTAACAAGTCAAATAGAACTGATTATGGAGCTTCTTACACATTCACAGTTTATAACGCAAGCGGATCCATAATATATGGTCCAACATCAACTTCTTATAAATGGTGTTTTAGTGATGATATGAATTATAATACAACAAAAACAAATTTATCAGATGATGATGGTGTATGGGGAGCTGCCACTTCAAATTTAAATCCTAACGCAGGAAATAGTCAGAACCGTCCTCTTTCTTCAGCAACAAATGCATTCGGCTTCACAAATAATGATAGTAGCGATAGTACTGGAAATATTTTATACAACAATTCATCAGCATCAGCATCTGGTACCGTTCTCGCATTCATATATTTTTAAATGATACTTATGTATATTTAATATAATTACCTTCACGATCTTCCGGAGCATTTAGTTGTAGCAATATTTGATCAGAATATGTGACCAGATTTAAATCTTTTTGTTAGGTATTCTAATTTTATTATAAGAATATTATAGAATCAAGAAACAATAATGCTAAAGATACCTAGAGTAGTAAATTATCTATAAAATAAATTTATGTTTTATTGATATAAAATGAGTTTAGATTTTGGTTTATTTGCTAAGCTTATAGTTGATAGTGTAACTGCAAAAAAAGAAAAAGAAAAATATACCAATCTGTTAAACAGTAATATTGAAGATAAACATATATTTGTTTTTAATAATTTATCAATAATATATATTATTCTTAGTATAATATTTGGGATTACAGCATTTATATTGAGTTGGACTTGTAATACAGCTATGGGATACAGTACAGTTGTGAAGACTGTATTTGGATCTGTTGCTTTTGTATTTGGTTTTACTTATATAGTATTGTATATTTTATTGCGATGGGATGTATGTTCAAAAATTATGCGTAAATAATGTATATTTTTTAAGTTTTATTAACTCATAAACTTAAGAATGAAGTTTTATTGCAGATTATTCTTTATAATGCTATTCTTTGGTTTATCAGTAAGTCAATCCTTTCCTAAACCTGATATACATCCATCAAGGGTTATATTAAAATGGAAAGGGGGTCAGTTGAAATCCATTGGAGCATCCAATGTGAATATTTTAGAATTCAATAGCACTAAAAAAGCTGATGAATTCTTTCAGAATAATAAAGATATTATAGATTATTTTATATTCGATCGTAAAATGAAACTAGATACATCACGAAGGGATGATTTTATGAGCATTCAATGGTATTTGAATTCAATTAAGATAGATAGAGCTTGGACTTATTCTAGCGGTAGAAGTGATGTATTAGTTGCGATAATTGATAGTGGATATGACTTTAATAATCTTGATATCAAAAAAAACATATATGCGAATAAGATAGATCGCAGAGATGGTATGGATAATGATATGAATATGGCCGTAGATGACCTCAATGGATATAATTTTGGATATATATGTTGCGATAATGTAACATTATGTTTTAAAAATTGTCTTTGTCGTGCGGATTCTTATCTCAAAGGAAGACCCAATGATACAAATGGGCATGGTACAAGTATAGCAGGTATTATTGGTGCTGGTAAAAATAATGGTGGGATCATTGGTATTGCTCCATATATCAAGATATTACCTATTAAAATAACAGATTGTTTTGGTGATATATGGACAAGTAGTGTTGTATCTGCTGTTGAATATGCAATTAAAATGAAAGCCAATATAATTTCATGTTCATTTGGTGATATATATCCATACCAGTATAACCCAAAGACATTAGCACCTGATTCTTATAAAAATATTATAAAAATGTATAAGGATATATTTATAAAAGCTAGAGATGCAAACATAATTGTTGTAGCATCAGCTGGTAATGATAATTTAGATCTTGATAATTTATATCTTCTGGGTTACCCTTATTCTCCTTGCTTAATAGGTAGATATGTAGATAATATATTATGTGTGGGATCATCAGGTAAGAGTGGAAGTATTTCAGAATTCTCTAATTATGGAAACTTATCTGTTCATACATGGGCACCTGGAGAAGAAATATTCACAACTGCTTTAAATAATCAGTATGAAACTGTACAAGGTACTTCTTATTCAGCACCTATAATAAGCGGTATAATAGCTCTTGCAATTAGTTATTTAAGAAAAAAGAATCGTAGTATAACACCAGCAATAATAAAATCAATGATTCAAAATTCTACGAAATTTTTTATAGATGCAAATGAATTCATGAGAAGGATCAGTCTGTTTTAGGCTTTTATTTATTTTTTAGTTTCAAAAGATCTTCTTTTGTTATGCAGACATCTCCTAAGCAAAGAGTGTTTGCATCTGGAATATGTTTATTTAATTTAGCTATTGTTAAAGGTTGTAAACCTTGATAATCTAAATATTTTTTTCCATTATCGGTTGTAGATACAAGTTGAGGATATAGCTTTTCTACATCTTGTGCTATAAGTCCTATACGATTTTTTTTAATTTTATCATCTTTAAATTTATAATTCACAGGTTTCAACCTTGAAACATTATTTATTTGTTCGGATGTTAATCCATATATATCTGTTTTGTCATTAAAATCTGATCTATTATTAAAGCTTGCATTTACTTGAAGATCCCATGTCATAACACCTCCCCCCCATCCACCAGGCCAAGAATAATTATGTCGGTTACCATCTGGTCCAAAATATCCTTGTCTTGCAATAATCCTATTAACTGCTCGTATGTCTCCTTCTGCATGTATACCACCATGTGAATGATAATGATTTGCATTGACTTGACCGGTTGGCACACGTCCCCAGTTTCCAACATTTAACCCTCCATTGTCATTTACACTAAGCCCATTATACAATGCTACTCCATTATCTCTGGTACCAATAATCCTAAACCAGTCAGCACCATCTCTACCGATCGAATTGAATCTAGGATCTGCGCCAATATTTGCAACACTACCTGGGGGGCCTCGTTCTCCTTGTGGGCCTTGAGGTCCTCGTTCGCCTTGAAATCCTCGTTCACCTTGAGGTCCTCTTTCACCTTGAGGTCCTCTTTGACCTGTATCTCCTTTCGGTCCCTGACCCCCTTGTGGTCCTTGTGGGCCTGGTGGGCCTGGTGGGCCTTGAAATCCTCGTTCACCTTGAGATCCTGATGGTCCCGGTGATCCTCGGGCTCCTGGAACACCTGGAGCACCTGCATCCCCTGGAGATCCTCTAGACCCTGGAGCACCAGGAGGACCTGGTGGCCCTTGAGAACCTTGGGGTCCTACCTTTGAAATATTATCTAATTTTGATTCATTTACACATGTATTTCCAACACAAAATTCACCATTTACTTTAACTTTAGGAATGTCAATATACATATTTCGTCCTCTGATATGGTGGTCTCCAGTATTTCGATGATTCCAATGTGTCCAACCACCTATTCCATTCTCTTGTGCAATCTCACCTTTGAAAACAGATGGTTGTTTTCCATTAAAACTAGCATCCCATCCTCCACCATTTACAAATAAACTATTGTTTAAATTGGTAATACCTCCAACCGTAACATCTCCCTTTAAGAATGAACGCCCATTTATGATTGTACTCCTATCTGTATTGATCTGAAGAATATCATCAAAAGCATTATTATTACCTGCTAAAGATAAATTAAGAGTAGCTGGAGCATGGCCACTCGGTGTATACATTCTAAATGCATCCCCAAATTGTCCTATACCATATCGATTGTTATCAGCACCCATATTCTTTTCCAATAATGGTCCTGTTAGTGTTTTCTTGGCTGAAATAGGTCCTCCTATTATCATACCTGCCTCTGCATTAACTATGGATTTGGTATCTAGTGTACCTGGTGGCCCTGGAGGTCCAGTATCACCCTTGGGTCCAATATCACCCTTGGGTCCAATATCACCCTTTGGACCACTTAATCCTATTGGTCCTTGTAATCCTTGGATTCCTTGTTTACCTTCTGGACCAACTTGACCAATCTCACCCTGTGGACCACGAGGTCCCTGTGGACCAGGAGACCCCTGTGGACCAGGCACTGGCGTACGGAATTTAGTTATATCATCTTTATTAAAACATACAGCTGAGTTATCCTTTCCAAAACATACCTCATTATCAATATAAAACTTCCCATCAGAAGTGATTTTACCTCGAATATTTTCAGATGTTCTATCAAGTGATTTTTGATTATAAACATCAAATGCTATCTCACCACCACGCACTCTGACCCTATCTTTACCAGGTTCACCACCTTTGAATAATAAAATTTCAGAACCTCCATTTCCCAGATTACGATTTTCTAATACGGCTGATTCATGTGTATTATTATTCTTTGTTCCTCCAAAGTGCATTGACCCTCCAGTGCCCAAATTATCTCCAACGAATACCTTACCTACTCTATTCACTAAAGAACCATCTGGTTCAAAACGTGTTTGCTTTTCCCAATTCCAGTTCTCCGTACCTAATGTAGTTGTTGGTGTTATATGTAAACTTCCTCTACCATCATTCGGTGTATGTAAAATCCAATTATTTCCACCATTGAAAGATATATCTCCCTTTACTTTTGTATTTCCTCCCCCATCTACAGTCAACGACTTTTGATTATTTGTGAAAATAGAGAATGGTTTATCCCCTTCGCTAATAATACCTCTTTTAGAATTGTCGATTTCTCCTATGCTCATACGATTTCCATTTTTCAACATATTAAGATGTCCATTAACTGTAGCCACATTATTATTTTGCACTGTAAATACATCATTGAATGTACCATTGGGTTTTGCAAAAGACATACTTACAGTAGCTGGTTCATGAGCAGATGAACCATAAGTTCTCATGGCACCATTCTCAAATTGTCCAATACCATACCTATCAGCCATATCAACACCATATTGCTTTTCAATCATAGCACCAGGGTCGTGTTTTGTCATTTTTAATTGTCCATCTACTTCCAAGTTTCCAGCAAATTTCATATGACCATCTACTGTTGTATCTCCCCTAACATAGTTCCTTCCATCAACATTTGGAAATCTTGTACCTTCGCCATTTTTATTAAATTCTGAAATACCTCCTTTGAAAAACCCAGGATTATTGATATTTCCAGGTGGATTCTTATTAATCATCTGTATCATATTTGTATCTAAGCAAGCATCATTAACACATATCTTATCTGTCGCTGAAATCTTACCTTCAACACGAGCAACATCTGCAAACAAGGATTTGAATGCACCATAATCACTTGTCATTTCCTTAAAGTTACCACGTTTACCAGATGCTGAATCGAACTCTACAATAGGAGCATTTAGTTTATCAGTGGATATATACTTTGCAATAATATCATCACCAGTTTGTTTTTTATATTTAATATTATCCAAAACTGCAGACCTTGAAAGTACATTATCTATATCTGCATCAGTGCCTTTTATTCGCTTAAAATCTCCTTGTGGAGTATATAGATAAGATGTATTCATTTTATCCGCATTTACCTCATTAGCATTTATAGATTTTGTAACTTTTAGATCATGAACTGTACCATTTTTTATATTTAATTCTTTCATATCAACATTATTAAGTTTTACGTTATTCATTGTTCCTTCCTGCACTGAAAGTTGTCTTATATTAGCATTATCAATTATTGCTTGTTTAGAATCTAGCTTATCTATAACACCAGCACCTGAATTGAAAGACTTGAAAACACCATCATTAATTGATGCAAACCCTAGTTTAGACTTATTAGCATTCAAGTTACCAGCTGAAATAATTTCTAAATTTACTCCATCTTTTGTTAATCCATATCCCTGAGGCACTAAGTTTGGTTCAATAGTTTGATCAGTAGATGAATTAGGTGGTGTAAGCGGGGGTGGAGTAGGTTGGGGTGGTGTAAGTGGGGGTGGAGTAGGTTTGGAAGGTAGATTTGGTGGAACACTTAATATTTGAGGATTTGGTTGTTGATTTGGTTGTTGAGCTGGTTGTGAAAATGTTTCTATATTAATACATTCTCTAGTTCTATTCTGATAAACATTATCTTTTGTATTTGAATTTACCATTGCAAAATTTTGAGACCTTAATTCATTATCAATTTCTAATGTATTTACATTACCAAGATTGGCTTTCATATTTGTTACATTGATAGTTCCTGTAGTTATACCATTATCCATATCTGTTTTAGTCATATAATTGTTTTGTAAAAAATTCAATTTACCTTCTAGTTCAGTCATTTTATCATATTGTGTATTATCAGTATTTGATCTAAATTTATTTACATTATCAACCTGACTTGTTATATAGGTAATTCTATCATTACAAGTTTTTCTCAAGTGATTATCTCTAATAACTAATACTACTGTAACTGTTACAATAGCTAAAAAACAAATTAACGATATTATTTCTGCATATGCCATCTATCGTCTTTATAAATATTCATAAAAAAATTACAAGTATATATTTTTCTTTTTTATTGCATTCTTTAAAGATAAGGCAAGAAAAGCAAATATACTTAAAAGTTTAATTTATTATATATTAAATCCTTGTGGTACATAATCAACAAACTTCTCTACATTGGCACAATCTTGACGAGTATTTGTTTGCTGTCCTTCATTTGGTTGTAGAGCATTTGGATTCACCATACCAAAGTTCTTTGATTTTAACACACTTCCTATCTCCAAGGAGTTTATTTTAGCATATTCAGCTGTTAAACTATCGGCAACTAAACTTTTTGTCGTGATTCCTGCATTCATATCGTTCTTTGAAACATAATTATTTTGAACGTAATTTACCGTATCTTCTAATTTCATTAATTTATCATATTGTGTTTTATCTTCTTCAAACTTGGATCTATTAACTTCATTGATCTTATGTGTTACAAGATCTAGTTTTTTTTCACACTCTTTTTTAGTATTAATATCTCTAATAATAAGAACAACTGTAACTATTATAACAGTTAAGAAACATACTATTGAGATTATCTCTGCAGCAGTCATATTTATAAATAGTCATAAAAAATTATGGAAGATATTTATGAAGAAGTTGGTTTAGAATTAGAATTACAAAATACAATATTGGAACTATCATTACAAGTAGATGATTTGAAGCAAGTAGTGAAAAATAAAGATGCTATGCTTATTATGCTTCAAGAAAATATATTAAAGAATACAACTAAATCAAGAAAAGTATATAAAAAAAATATAATAACGTCTGCTAAGCGTTTGTATTTTAATGATATAAAAGATACAGAAAATGTATTAAAAAATTTGAAAGATATTGGTTATGATAAATGTTTTCATGAACCAAAAATAATAAAACAATTTACAGATCTTAAATTTAACTTATTACCAAATAATCTGAAAGAACATTATATAAAAAGAGTAACATGTCTAAGTTAGTATCTCCATTTGCAACTCATAGTGTTCCTTTTGATTTTGTTTTTAAACCAATAGACTATAAGAAGGAAGAATTAAAAAAATATGTATATAAAAAGGCTTATTTACCACCCATTACAAATACAAGGTCAATAGATGTTAACATTATAAAGAAAAAAAGAGATAATGTAATGCACTCTGAAAAAGCTGGATCTTTATTTGCAAAAAAGAAAAAAGTATCATTTGATGATAATGTAAAGAAACATTACTATAACTAATTTGCAACACACTTGCAATTACATTGTAAAGATGGTGGTGGATATATATTATAGTTTAAACAGGTTTTATATATTGAATTATATCTAAAGATTACTTTATCATTTTTTGTTTCATACCATGTAGTTGATGAGTCACAATAGAGATATGCATTATAAGTAAATTCTTCCATACATCCTGATATATAATTGCGTAAGTTATTATATTCCATTGTAGTGGCATAAAAATCAATGTTGTAGTAATATGCAGATGATGAAGATTTAACTGTACAACTTTGAAGTAGAGGTGTTACTTTTGCTTTTGCTAAAGCATCTGATAATTTAGGGCAAAGTGTATTAATTATATATGAAATATCTAATATTTTTTTTACTTTTACAGATACTGTACGTAATTCTGAATTATATGGTGGTGGAGATGAAGAAGATATGGGGGGAGGAGGTGGAGAAGGGAATGATCGAGGAGGTGGAGAAGGGAATGATCGAGGAGGTGGAGGAGATAATGAAGATATGGGAGGAGGTGGAGGAGATAATGAAGATATGGGAGGAGGTGGAGAAGGGAATGATCGAGGTGGTGGAGATGAAGAAGATATGGGGGGAGGAGGTGGATTTGTGGTTTTACATACTAGATCTTCTGAATCTATGTATCCATTACAGTCATTATCTAAACCATCCCCACATATTTCTGGACCTGTCATCCTACAGATTGACACATATGCATTATTAGTTAATATAGAATTAAATTTAATAACTATATTAGCTTCTGGAATACTATAAAATGCAGTTGGAGATAAAACACTCAGTAAAACTGGTAGTTTTAAGAATGTCCTACTTGTATTATATCTATGAACAAATACTTTATTTTTTAAACTAGTTAACAAATATTGATCAAAAGAAATAGATTGTCTAAAACTTATAAAATATGATGATTTATCTCTCATGTCAATCCTCACAAAATTTTTACTATTTATCAAGTGTGCCGGAACTTCGTAGTTAAACCAGTTTCCTGTTTGAAAAGTTGAACCATTTAAAATGGCAATCGGACTTGTAAATCCTAATTCCCATGATTGAGGAACATTAAAACATCTATTACCACAACATCCACCCATTGCACATGATCTATCACCATATTCATCAATAGGTGTTGATGAATGATCTAGACCAAAATTATGCCCCAATTCATGCATTATAACACTAAGGTCAGTACCATAACGACCATTATACCATGTATAACAACTAGAGCCACATCCCAATGTTCCTAACCCTGCCCATGCACAGGGCAGACCTGATGGTAGCATAAATAGTTTATGGCGAAACTGTGAAACATCAATTCCTAAAACTTCTACAGCATAATCTTGAACAAATGTTGCCCAACCATATATCTCATTACCTCCACATTTATTTGAATCATAGTTATATCGTGTGCTATTACATGGAATATCTATAGGACCTACAATAAGATTTCTACTAGATGGAAAAGCATACTTGGAATAAGAACACTGTTCAATATAATTTTGAAACGTTTCAGTATTTTTTGTAGTAGCTGAGGTCCACTTTGATTCAAGAATACTTTTATTTATACCTTGTCTATTACATACATTCATAATAAATACTAAAGAAGTAACATTGTATACTTTGGTAATATCTTGTTTTCTCAAGGCATAGTCAGTTATATAATAATTATCTACTCTTATTGCATTTGAATATAAATCATCATTCGGTACTAGTTTTCCTTCAACTATACCTCTATCACCCGTATAAATGTCCACCTCATTATGAAACATTAAATTATATACATCTCCTACAGGTGTATATAGTAAATACGATGCAATGGGAATAGGTTGAATAGATGCAATTCTATGAAACTCCCCTTCATAAAACTCTGCAGAAACTCCAGCTGCCAAAGCTAGAAAAAATAATAGTATTTTTTTCATCATACGTTATATATTTTATGAAGAAACCTTTAAATACCTAATTTTTCATTATACTCTGATAATATCTTCTATTATTCACTAGTACGAATATATAATCATAATCGAATTCATAAGTGAAACACCTAATGCTAAGCATGATACAATTAGATTTATTTTTACCTTACTTTCGATACTGATAAGAATGTCTTTTTCGTAGCATATATCAATAACTCGTTCATCACTTTCACTCTCACTTTCACTCTCACTTTCACTCTCACTTTCACTCTCACTTTCACTCTCACTTTCACTCTCACTCTCATTCTCACTCTTACTTTTACCTTCATTATTATATTTATCAATTCTTACACGAGTCCCTCGACAACCACAATCATTCTGGCTTCCATCACAACTACTCGCTTCAGTATCATCATCAAGAATTTCATACTTGAATTTACTCAAAATATCCTTGAATGGTATGATAATCTCTGGATAATTATAAATATCAATTATCAATTCATTTACATAATCTTCACTAATGTTTTTGGATAAAGCAAATTCCTTTTTTATAGTATTATGATTTAATATAACAGTCTTAAAGTCTGCTTTATCTGCTAGCTTTTTATCCAAAATAAATCTAATAAGATCATACTTTTCCTCCATATCTGAAATATCAAATTCATTAGTATGTATCATTGAAAATACATCTGAGATACGCATATTTATAAAATTATCTTTGGATCATCCTTAAGTAATTATATTTTATATATAATAATAATGAAAACAATATGTATTGTTGGTGGTGGTATTGCGGGTCTTTATGCTGGAAATATTCTTCAAAAAAAAGGATACGATATTACAATATTTGAAAAATATGAAATATTGGGTGGAAGAATACAAACATATTCTCATGATGGTGAAACCATGGAAGCTGGTGCAGGAAGATTTAACAAAAATCATAAATTATTATTCAACTTATTAAAAGATCAAGGATTTATTTATGATGATCTTTATGCCATACCATCCAAACAAATATATATTAAAGATGATACCATTTATGATATACCAACTACTCGTATTATTAAAATGGTTATTGATAAAAGTAAAAGCATTTCAATTGATCATCTTAAATCTATAACCCTTAAAATGTTTATGAAAGAATTCCTGGCTGATTCGTTTGTTGATGATATTATTTATTCATTTGGATATACTACTGAATTTGAATCTATGAATGCATACGATGCCATAAACATATTTGAAAAGGATTTCATTGTTGATATAGAATACTTTATTATCAATGGAGGGTTAACTAGACTTATAAACAATATGTATAATGAGTTAAAACAAAATTCAGTGAAAATATTTACCAAATGTGAAGTGATAAGTCATTTATTTAATGGCAAGCAAAGCAAGATAGAATATATTAAAGATGGTAAAGTAAATAATGCATTCTATGATCATGTTGTTTTTTGTACAACAAAACCTGCATTGGAAAATATAAATGGATTAAATGATAATATATTATTAAAAAAAACATTAACATCATTAGGTATAGGTTCATTATATAGAATTTACGCTAAATTTCCTAAATATGGAGATACAGTATGGTTTCAAGACTTACCTAAAATAACTACTAATAATGCACTCAGATATATTATACCTATCAACCCAAAAACTGGACTTATTATGATAAGTTATACAGATGGTATAAATGCGGATATGTGGGTAGATGTACAAGATATTCAGAAGAATTTGATGTTACATCTTAGAAAATTATTTCCAAGTAAAAATATCCCTGAACCTGTATGGATTAAACAGTATTATTGGAAAGTAGGTATGCATTATTGGAAACCTAATCCTAAAAAATATATAAATACAAAAGATTTATTGGCAAAATACAATTATCTTGTTTGTGGCGAAGTGGTGTCTAAATCTAATCATGGATGGATAGAAGGTTCTTTAGATAGTGTTAAAAAAGCCTTGAGACTTCTTTGATTCTTTAATATGCCATTTAATAACATTATCAATTGATATAGTTCCTTCTTTTCTACTTGATATATAAGGATTATTATTTTTATTCTTGCGTATTTTATACATACGTCCTTTATAATAAATTTTCAAAGGATCACCACCCGTTGCTTTTTCTTCTTCACCTCCTTCTGCTTTTTCTTCTTCTTCTCCTTTTTCTTCTTCTTCTTCTTCTCCTCCTTTTTCTTCTTCTTCTTCTTCTCCTCCTTTTTCTTCTTCTGCTTCTTTTTCTGCTGGTTTTTTTGGAGCTTGTTCATCAGGGGATTTCAGTAAAAACTCTGCAAAAGGTTTAACAACAGCTAATTCTTCAGGTGTTGGTGGGCTTGGTCCAGCTGGTGCTGCAGGTTTTTCTTCTCCTTCTGCTGGTTCTCCTGCTGCTTCTTCTTCTCCTTCTCCTTCTGCTGGTGCTGTTTCTTCTTCTGCTGGTTCTTCTTCTGTTGCTGGTTCTTCTTCTGCTACTGCTTCTTCTGCTGCTGGTTCTTCTTCTGTTGCTGGTTCTTCTTCTGCTCCTCCAACTGTATATGATCCTCCCTTGGGAGAATCGGGTGTTTCTTCATTAGCAGGACCAGATGTTTCTTCGTTGGCAGGCGTGGGTGTTTCTCCTTCAGTAGAATCGGGTGCTTCTTTATCAGCAGGAGCAGGTGTTTCTCCCTTTGGTGAATTTTCAATTTCTAATAAAATTTTAGCTATTTTGATATATTGTTCAACAATATTTCCACCAGCCGGAGTAGCTTTAGCTTCATCTCCAGCTTCAGCATCTCCTTCAGCAGCTCCTTCAGGATCTCCTTCTTCAGCATCTCCTTCAGGAGCACCATCACCACCATCTACTTCAGGAGCACCACCACTAGCAGCATCATCAGCAGGAGCACCCTCATCATCTTTTGCACCTTCAGCACCTTCAGAACCATCAGCACCATCGGCAGGAGCACCATCTGCACCATCTGCAGGAGCACCTTCAGAACCATCTGCACCATCAGCTGCAGCTTCAGCAGCAGGAGCTGCAGCAGCTTTTATTATTAAATTTGCTGTTTTTTGCGCCAATTCCATCCAAGCTTTATCATCACAAGCTGCAGATTCAGCTTCTTTATCAGCTTTAGACTCATCTCCTTCAGCAGCATCTCCTTCAGCAGCTCCAGCATCTCCAGCTCCAGCATCTCCTTCAGTAGCACCAGAATCTCCTTCAGTAGCACCAGAATCTCCTTCAGTAGCACCAGAATCTCCTTCAGGAGCACCACCACTAGCAGCATCATCAGCAGGAGCACCCTCATCATCTTTTGCACCTTCAGCACCTTCAGAACCATCAGCACCATCGGCAGGAGCACCTTCAGAATCATCTGCACCATCTGCACCATCAGCACCATCAGCACCACTAGCAGCACCCTCATCATCTTTTGCACCTTCAGCACCTTCAGAACCATCAGCGCCATCGGCAGGAGCACCTTCAGAATCATCTGCACCATCAGCACCATCAGCACCTTCAGCAGCATCACCTTCAGCTTTAGCAGCATCACCTCCTGTTGATGTGAATAATTTATACTTACATTCCAAATATTTCTTAAATTCAGGAGAATCAATATCATCTCCTGCTGCTTCTGTTTGTTCAGCTTCAGGTTTTTTATCATTACCACTACTACCAATATTTAAACTAATATTTACATTAGGTAGATTAGGTAGATCAGTACCAGTCATAGATTGAGCACTGGGGGGTGGTTTATTTTCCTGTGAATTTATTTTTTCCGGTGGCAAGCCTACTAATGTTTGTGTAAGTGGGCATGCTTGTTGTTTAATAGCAGGTTGTTGTGCTTGTACAAATTGTGTTTTTTTAGCTTCTTTATCTTTTCTGTTATTCGATTCAACTTTTTCTTCCTGTTCTACTCTTTGTCCAACTTTCGCTGTATTAGCTGCTGCAGTTGTATCTGGAAAAGCCTTACTAAATAAAGTACTACCATTTTTAAAATCCATATCTATTACCTTTTATTGACAAAGTTTTTTTTGTAAAGAAAATATAATCCCCATAATAAAAATGCTATAATCGTTATTATTGTCATAATAAATCGTGCAATTGTTATTATTTTTAATATCAATTCATATTCTTCACCAACACATTTGCATTTTTTACTAATTAAATATTTTGTGTAATAAGAAGATCCTACGACGAATCCTAAAGTAGCAATGAGATATCCTATTAGTATATATTTGAATTTAATACCTTGTATAAATTTGAACATAACAAATAATGTATATATTAAAAATATTACACTGAAAGCGAAATATAAGAATATTAAAAGCCAATATCCATTCATTACTGCACAGTCACATTTGTTAATGGCTAGATTTATTGTTTGATATGTCATATAAACGCTTATAAAGATATTCATAAAGGTAATAAATGCTATAAAAAGTACAATCCAATTCATTTTTATTTATTCACTTTTTTTTTCCCATTCATCATATATATTTTTTAAGTCTTCTTCTGACATGAATTCCATCTTTGCTGATAAATATATACATAAATCCTTCACTAAAGAATCACACATCAAGTAATCCCCTAATTTTATAATCCTAATTAATACACTATAATTCTCTATATTTATAGTATCACCGCTCTTCAATAACTCATATAATTGATCGAATATATCAGCATCTACCACATCAAGACACATATTCATATCATTCGTCGAATTGTATATTTCATTTAAAAGCCCTATTTTACAAAGTATACTTAAAGGAATTAACCATTCTTTATCTTTTATAATAACTTTAAACATATCACTACAATGAATAAATATATGGATTTGGATAGTTTAAACGACTCGATGAACATACAGTATTCTAAATATGCAGAAGATATAATAAGGAATATGAAGTTTGATAATTCACCAAAGGTTCAAAAAATAAAAGAAAAAATAAGACTTTTAGCAGAAAAACTGGAACTCACTGATAAAGGAATAAGAGCTCTCAATAATACATTACTACCTATGCTTATTCCTGCTGGTGTGAAAGCATCCTCTAGAGGTGTGAGATTCAACTCTTATATCAATATGCTACTTACAAAAGAAATAAGTAAGCGTTGGTCAAATAAGGTTTCAATTACTTTTGAAACACCATATCATGGGGTAAATGAAATTCCCGATTGGACTATTACATTTAAAGATAGTAATAAACGAATAATTGGATATAATCAATTGGATTTATGGAATGGTGGTGCACAAATAAATAGAGGTGCTAAATATATTCTGGATGATCATTTTCATAAAAGATTATGTTCCCAGAATACATATCTTATTTGTATTGTATTACGTAAATATAAAGCCAAAAAGGAAAATAAAACAACTCAGATAATACGAAAAGGACTTCAAGAAAAACGTCTTTTCTGGCCAAAGGGATTTGTCAATTACTTGCAAAAGTTTTTAGATGGTTAAAATATATGTTGGAATTATATTTAAAAGAAGATTGTATTGAAGTTGGTATTGATGAAGCTGGAAGGGGGTGTTATGCGGGACCTGTAGTTGCTGCGGCTGTTATTTGGCCTAATGAAATCGTTGGAGAAATGGATGGGTATATAAAGGATAGCAAGAAATTAAGTGCTGCAAAGCGTTGCTTATTAGCAGAATATATTAAAGAAAATGCTATAGACTGGTCCGTTACATTTATAGATAACTCTATAATAGACCAAAAAAATATATTAAATGCTACTTACCAAGCTATGCATGAGTCACTTGATAAACTTTGTGTTCCATTTGATCATATCATTGTTGATGGTAATAGATTCCAAAAATATAAAAACATAGATCATAAATGTGTTATCAAGGGGGATGATAAATATATTAGTATAGCAGCTGCAAGTATATTAGCAAAACAAAGCCGTGATGAATATATGAAACATCTAGCAAGTAAAGATCATTATAAAGTATATAAATGGCATAAAAACTTTGGATATGGTACCCAAGAACACCGAGATGCTATAACTATCTTTGGCTTTACTGATATGCATCGTAAGAGTTTTAATATATAACTTCTCCAGTCGCTTATTGTTTATTATATATTTCACATCATAATGCTTAGTATCATTGTCGTTAATCTAACTTTTATCAACTATAATAACTATAAGAGATAATCCAGAAACATCAGCTTATATTGGAATCTTTTTATTATTTAGTGTTAAAATATATGTTTTCAAGTGTAAAATGTTTTAACATCCAATTGTATTCGGATACATTACTTCAGGACAGCCTTGACATCCATCCAAAGTTTTACTATTGTAATACCATCCATTGCTTTTAAACCAATTTATCATTGAACAACATTTTATTCTATTACACGTTGAACATTGAGGTGGTCTATTTGGATGTGCAAAGTATGGACCGTCCTTACATTCACCAAAAGAGTTACTTGTGTAACTCCATCCTTTATCTAGATAATAATTTACCCAATCACAACATTTACTAAAGTTATATTCAACTTTAGGCGCTGGAGGTGGTGGTGGAGGAGGCGGTGGTGGGCATCCGTTGTAATTGGTACAATATTGAGCATCTTCCAAATTGGGACAACTTGCACCACCATTTGCTGGATTTACAGTAATAGATCTATATCGTTTCTGTGTACCACTACCACATGAATTAGAACATGAAGTCCATCCTGACCAATTTCCTACTTGACAATCTACTGGACATGCTTCAATGTTGCAATACTGACTTTCCGACAAGTTGGGACAAGACGCACCACCATTTGCTGGATGTACAGTTATATTCCTATATCGTGTTTGCGTACCACCACCACATGATTTTGAACAAATACTCCATCCTGACCAATTTCCCACTTGACAATCTACTTTACATGAATGAGTATTACATGCTCTATCCTCTTTCAAGATATCACAAGATTTACCACCATTCGCTGGATTAACAAGAACAGATCTTGTTCGGGATTGTGTGCCACCACCACATGATGTGGTACAAGCACTCCAATCAGACCAATTACTAAGTTGGCAATCTACTGGACATGGTTGTGTATTACAGCTTCGTTTTTCAGATAATGGTTCACATGATTTACCACCATTTGCTGGATTAACAAGAACAGACCTTGTTCTTGTCTGTTCACCACCACCGCATAATTTAGAACATGCAGTCCATTCTGACCAATCGCTTAATTTACAATCTACTGGACATGGTTGATTATTACACTCTCGTTTATCTGTTAAATTTGGACAAGCTAAACCACCATTAGCAGGACTAACAATAATAGACCTTGTTCTAGTCTGTTCACCACCATCACATTCTCTTGAACAGGAACTCCAATTTGTCCAATCACTAACTTGGCAATTTACTTCTTTTCCTTTATCTAATAGTTTTTTCATAACAGTTTTATCAACACAAACATCATCAATACATAATTTATTTTTAGCCATAAGTTGATTATCAAAAGTAGCACTTTGTCCTATCATAACAGACCCCATAAATGATGCATCTCCTATATTACTTATTAATGAATTGTTAATACCCTTTTGTCCTGTTCCAAAATAACCCTCTGAATATATATTCTGACTATGAAGTCCAGGTTTATAATTATTAGGTAAATTTGTCAAATTTCTTCCAGCTTTAAGAGATCCATTATCAACTATAGTTTGATATCCAGATGTAACCTTTTGAATTTGTTGTGGAGTCATACATGTATTTCCTACACATAAGTTACCATTCAAGTTAACATTACCATTCATAATGGTATTTTTATTTTTGACAGATACAACATCATCAAATCCATTATTCACTCCTGCTATAGATAGGTTAACAGATGAACCATCATTACTATAAATACGTGTTATTCCATTTTCAAATTGGCCAATTCCAGCACGTCCATTTACCGAATTGCTTTCTATAAAAGCACCCATATCTTTTGTTTCAACCTTTATAGTTCCCCTTGTATTTATCTCCTTGGAAAATTTAGTATCTCCAGCAACAGTAACTCCATGATTAAATAATGAATCATCACTTGATACTAATTTACCATTGAAAACAATAGTTTTATCATTATTCAATTTAAAAATATTATTGTGATCGGAGTTAATATGAAATGTATTGGAATCATCTGTAGTCATAAAATAACCACCATTACCAATGTTAATCTTACCAGTCTTAACAGAGGAAAATTTATTATTCAATGCACTAAGGTGTAAATTTTCATCTTTCAATTTACCCAGTTCACTTGACATATTAGTATTTTGAAGTTTAAATCCATTTTCAAAATCTTGAATATTCTTCTCAGTTTTGGATAGAGCTGTATTCATACTATTGTCTTTATTTTGCAAAGTAGACGATATATCATGTAATGCTTTTTCCATATCGGTAAGTTTTGTATTAAAAAATGTTCCTTTTGATTCTATACCTGTATTAACACTATCTACTTGGTTATTAATTTGAGTAACCTTGCCCTTGAATGCTGATAAACTATTACCGTGTTCAATATTTAATTTATCCGTATTACTATTGAGTGTTTGTATCTGATTATTTAACTCAGCATCTTTTTTGATAAAATGATTAGTATTTTCAAACTTCTTTTTATCTAATTCATCAATACTCCCTTTTATAATATCGTCTTTCATGTTTAATTCATTTATGTTATCATGTAATCTATCATTCAGTGTTTTAATTTCATGATTGAAAGCATCTGACCCTTTTTTTATTGAAGATTCAAGTGTTTTAACTTTGGCTTCTATCAAGTGCATATTTTCTTCGACATTATTCAAATTTGCCTCTTGTTCTTTGTCATATTCATATGTATAATTCTGTGAATAGTTTATTTTTTTTGTCATATCATTTAATGTATTACTAACATCAATGTCTGATTTTTTATAAAAGATGTAAAGTATAACACATATAATAAATAAAACAGTTATAGATATACCAGTTATTGCAATTGATGTTTGATCTGTGAACATTGTTATTTTAATTAATAAAAACAAATTCTTTATTGAATCATATGTGATATGTTTTTGGATAATTAAAATTTGGTATAGAATTTAAATCATTATCAACGTAATGAGTGATAGATGGAGATAATTCTCCTGAAGAACCTTCAAAATAATCTATATTATAAATGTATTTTCTTATATCTATTTTATCAACGTTTACAATCGGAATACAAAGAATTGTTTTACATGATGTTTTTTGAACAATTTTGAAATATATATTATCATTAATGTTTGAGAATACTAAATTCAAACCATTATACGTAGCTCTTACTGTGAATCGATTCGAAATTTTAAGTAACCTTTTATAATCACGTTTTAATATATATTGAATAATATCGAGTTGATTTAGTAATTTTTTACAAAAGTTTTTTTTGAATGTATTACCATCTTTACATGATGTTGATATACATGATATATCTCTTACATTCATATATTTATAAATATGTAACAAAACATCAGGTGGTAGTAAAAATAAATTACTAGTCATTTGTTTATAATTACATTTATATATATTCTAGTATCAATTTTTTGTCATATGAAGTAAATGTACGAAGACCCGGCTAATATAGAACCTAAAACAAGCCAACAAGATCAAACATGTCCTCCTCTTATAGAAGAACCCAAAGGACCTCCTGGGGCTGAATATGCTATAGAAAAAGAAAATCCTAATGCTAGTAAAACATTTTCAATGGAAGTTCCCAAAGAAAAATCATATAAATTGGTAATACCAGAACAGGATCTTCCAGAATACCAGTATGATTCAGATGAAATGTTAAATCAGGATCATGCAAAACTATATGAAAATTTACCAAAAATAGCAGCTGAAGATTTAAAGAGAGAACAAGAAGAAGAAGCTCAAGCTAATATGGTTAATAACAATATAAAAAATTTAACACACAATCTTAAATGTCAATATAAAAAATTGGCATCAGATAATGCAAAATTGTTAGATAAATATTTTATTCCTCCAACACAACAAGGTATAGCCGAGGAACTTCCATTAGATCAACAATCTTCAACATCTACACAGTATAATACACAGTCTAGTACACAATCTAGTACACAATCTAGTACACAATCTAATACACAGTCTAGTACACAATCTAGTACATCATCAACATTAGATAATGGCGGTAGATATGATGATCCTATTGTTAGATCTTCTGATAAAGCATTCTTATATTATTCAAATGATAGAATAAAACTTCATAAATTAAAAGAACAAGAGGAATATTTAAGACTTACTAACGAATTATATAAAGTGCCTAGATATGTTCCCAAACCTAGTAGAATAGCTGAGGAAGAAAAGGTTCATCCTCTATTTAAACATCAGAGTTCTTATAAGATAAAGTTTGCATTTACTATTATAGTAATTCTGATGGCTCTTTTACTAGCTGCTTGTCTTATATATATTGCCATATTATACATGAAAAAAAAATCATAATATAATAAATGGATTTCTATAAATTTTCCAAATGTGTTTATACAGCACAAGGTGATATGGTATGTGATAAAGCTTTCGTGGAACCTTTCGTGCAACCTTTCGTGGAACCTTTCGTGGAACCTTTTGTTGAAGAAACACCTAATCTAGCATCATATAATGGTATCAATAAAGAGAACTTATTACAGAATGCTATCAATAAAAATTATTGCGATATTAATGCTGAACCTGATGCTAAAACAGGGGAAATTAAATATTCATTTAAGAAAGAATGTATTAATTAAATCAAATATGTCGAGCATATCAAATAAAAAACAAAAAAAGCAAAAAGAATTAAAAACACGTGAAGAGCGTCAAACAATAGTTTTAGGTATATTAGACAACTTTAGAGAATTGGGAGTAGATATTGCACAATACCATTCCTTAGATAGGTTTAAAAAAATTTTAGATGAATATCAAGTTGAGGTATTAGAATCAGGATTTAGTGGTAAATATTTTTTACCGGAGTTAAATAGATATATTGAATATAGATTACCAGTTTCTAAAGGTATCAAGGAGGTTGTATATCTTTCTGCAAAGTGATATATATTTGCATTTCTTCTTTTTTTATCAGATCTAGACTTAATAATCTTCCATCAACCCCACAATATTCCTTAGGTCTAGGTACTTTTCGTGTTGGATATCTCATCAGCCACTCAAATTTCATAGCATCTTGTTTAGTCCATTTAGGATCTGAAACTATAGCAAGATACTTCCATTGATGTCCCTTTGTGCTCTTTGCACCACCTTTAAGCTCACCATTGTGTTGTTTTAGTCGTCTTTCAAGGTTTACCGTATATCCATTATATGTTCTATTATTCGAATATATGATATAGCAAAAAAATTTACAATCTGGGGTGAAGTTCATATACTTCTATGTATATTTATTTTGTTGGTTTACCACGTTTTATCAACTTCTTAATAGGTCGAATTGAAATTGATTTTTTACCTTTACTAATTTTACCTTGGGCGCTCTTTGCGTATGAAGCCATAGTAAATAATAAGAATATAAGTAATACTAATAAAGAAGAATATACAATAGCATTAAAGATGGCAACGAACATCATAATTTCCCTATATAGAGATTCAGAGCATTCACACTTCTCCTTTTTTAATTTATGAACATATTGTAATGTTACAACAACATTAATCAAACCGAATACTACCATGAGAGTTTGTATAAGAGGTATGGATTCCCTATCTAAGAAAAAGGCAGATAATGCATAAATGATACTTAAAATGAGATAGAAAACTATATAGTTACGCCTCCAATCCATTGCACAATCACATCCAATACTTTCTAATTTGATCAAATAATTTACAATCAAACCTTGGATCACTACAAATAAAATAGCAAAAATCAACATAACTAGTTTATAAAAGTCCATATTTATATTTTATAATTATATAATTTTTTTTTCATCATATGGTCAAATTATACATGAATATATCTCCTGTTTGGGCATTAAATTCTTAAAAACATGTAGTGTATGAATATCTTATCTTTCATAATAATAGACTTATTAGAGTATAATATGATATATTAAATAAGTCTCATATCCCTTATAAAAGTATTAATTTTACGCTTCGAAACATGTGGGAGCACTACAGCATGTGATAAAGATGCCTGACTTGCTAATTGCCATTTTTGAACTACATTATTAGATGGCTTATTGAAAACAACTGTTAAACTATTTTGGTTTCTCCAAGCATCTATATCATACTTATTCATACAGTTTATCATGTATTCTGCCTTATCAATACATTCTATAATATCAGACTCGAATCCCTTTTTGCCTTTTTCTTTAATAATATAGTCATAAAACAATGCACTATGTCCATTTCTTGAGCCACTAATTGTACAATCACTAGAACCAATAATCTCAACATGATTATTCACAATGTCAAATAATCTTTTCTCCATCATAAAAATACCACATGGAAATGGTATTCCCAAAAATTTATGTCCACTAATTGAAATAGAATGCAAACATTTTTTGAAAAATAAATCTTTCTCAATAAAAGGTAGTACAAATCCCATCAGTGCTCCATCAGCATGCATATAATATTCTTTTTGTTTATTATGTTTACAAATTATTCTATATATCTCCCTAGTATTGTCTGTCGCACCCAACATTGTAGTTCCTAAATTAGCATTCACAATAATAGGTTTATCTTTGTTCATGATCAATAATCGTTCAAAATCTTTATAATCCATTTCACCATTATCTTGGGATTTTACTGTGTATAATGGCAAATTCAATATTTTACATATTTTAGGAATTGAATAATGTGTAGCTTCAGATGTATATGCAATAGCATTTGGATATAATTGACGTGCTATAAATAATGCTTGCAAGTTTCCCTCTGTTCCACTAGATGTAATGTATCCCCAAACATTATTTGAATCAAATCCCCATAAATCTTCAAAAAATGCCAAAACTCTCCTTTCTTCATCTTTGGTATTTATTCTATATATTGAAGAATCATAAGGATTCCCTACATTATTAAAATGGTACTTAAAGGAATCATAAAGATCTCCATAATCATATGCCATATTACAGGGATATCCTATTGAACTAAATTGGGCTTCATTATACTCTGTAAGTTTTAATTTATCCATATTGATTTAAAAATAAAAGTTTGTCCTTAGATACTTTAATATTTTTGTGATTGATTGTAAAGTACTTAAAATTAAGATTTATATTATAAAGTGGGAAGAAAAGGTTCTTTATTTTTTTCTATTTATTGGCGTCTGTAGCTTAATTGGATGAAGCGTGTCACTTCTAATGACGAGATTGTGGGTTCGAGTCCCATCAGGCGCGCCAATGAACATAATTTTCATTTTCATTTACATTAATGTTAATGAACTTACTTGCCATTGTGATATATTAGGTATTATGGTAATGGGAGGTTCTGATCTTATCTGAAGATTGCGTTTTTGTACGATCATATTAGTTTCGCTTGTTTTAAATGAGGGTATTTCTACTATTATTGGATTTTCTAGTTCTTTTATATATAAAACATGACCATTTTCAATTTTATAACCTAAATATAAAATTATATTCAGAAAACTCTTGTAATCAATTGAATCATATTTTGTTTGATTTTTGTTATTAAAATACATACTTTTCAAACATACTTTACTTGTAAAGTCATATTCATATTTACTGTAAATCATCTGAATCACTTTCTTTATGATATTACATTGTTCTGGTTTAATACATAATAACTTTCGCAACTTATATACACTATTTACGTAATTATTCATAACATGTGTAGCTTTTACAATATACAGTAAACTTTCAAGTTTTACCATATGATCAAAGAACAAAACATCTTTAATTTGTATATTATCCAATCCTATACTTGTAATATCTTGTATATTTTGCCAATATGTATCATCAAAACATGATACTGTGTATGTATTTGTAACTGTATTATATGTTCTTAAAATCATATTAAACTTTTTGAAACTATTATTTGTTTCATAAACCATATCTTTATTTATTTTTTCTATATCAGTTAACATAAAATTGTCTATTGATGCATATAATGTATTTTTATTTTTCTTGTGTTCATATACTATGTATCCATCCACAATATCTGTAGTATTATTCATTAAGAAACGATCATATACAGATTCTTGGGCATTGAAAGATTCTTCTTTTTGAATTTGTTTCTCTTTAGTTTCTCTAGTTGATTCTCTGATTTTTTTATAAAAATTATCTATACAATTGTTTTTTTCCAGCACTTCTATACTTGAATCTGTTGGTATCTCTACTATTGGTATCTCTACTATTGGTATTTCTGCTGTTGGTATCTTTACTGTTGGTATCTCTACTGTTGGTATCTCTACTGTTAGTATCTCTACTGTTGGTATCTCTACTGTTGGTATCTCTACTATTGGTATTTCTGCTGTTGGTATTTCTGCTGTTGTAGATTCTCTAGTAATTTCTTCCTGAAATGAGTTTAATAGCGAATCTATAGCCTCATCAGTGGATTTTTTATGATGTAAGTAATAAGAAAATAAATTTACAGCTTTTACTGTTAATACTGGTAAATGTGCACAAATTAAACTGTATATATATATAGTGTTTATTGTATTTTTAGCATACTTCAAAGATTTTGATACAAGATTTGTTGTTATGAGGTATAACCACTGTTTAAATTTATTATTCAAGTCAGATCTAGTAGTTTTATAAACATTATTATCAAATTCTAGAGTTTCAATAAACTCTTTGGGATAATATGTTTTATTTATTTTTATCTCTTTTCCATCCAGTTTCTTATAAATTTCTTTAATTTGTTCAATGGTATGTCCTTGAATATTTTTTAAACATATTATATCTTGTGTATAATAATTTATTACGTACATATTAAAAATAACCTGTAAAAAATAAATATTACATAAACGCATAGCATATTATTGTGTCTGATAAGTGAAGTGAAAGTACATATCAAACTTGGACGGCAAAGTTTTTATAATATCGCGAATTTTTAATATGTCTCCATCATCTTTCAACATCATATACTCAAATCCAGGTGAATATTTTCTTATGATATATACCATCATTACACGAATAATATTAGCCTTACGAGCTCCATCAATTGTATTCATTGCTAAACAAGTATCATATTTTTCAAGATATATTCTTAATACTTTCATTACTAAATCTTTAGTCAGATGTTTCAATTTTATGCCATTTAGAACACTTTCTCGTTTATCTTCAAATGTATCTTTACATGAATTTGAAATAAAGTCAAATCCAACTCCCCACTTGAACGGATTCTTTTTCATGCAAAAAGAAACACAACAGCACATACAATCCCACATAATACAGGGAGCACAACATGTCATAGAACACGATGTAATTGCACATACATTAAAAATACGAGTTATTGTAGAATGTTTATATTTAATTTGTTTCTTCCCAGATGATAATACTTCGTTCAACATATCCATATAATGTTTTTCCCAAATCTCTTGATAAGGAGATTGTACATAATTAGTTGTATTAGATACGCTCATTTTATCGTTTTATATTGTATTGTATTAATAACTTTTAACATGTTTTCAAATTTTTTTTTTAGAAAAGGTTCCGTTTTGCTTATAAAAATTGAAATATATCATACATATTAAACATATATTAATGTTCAGATTTTTGTTGAGAGTTATGTTCTGATTTATACTAAAAATGGAGGAATCCAATGGTATTGGTGTAGTTGTCCAGAAGACTTTACACAAAATAGCCATGGATTACTTGAAAGAGAATGAACAATCTATAAAAGGTATGTATCTTGCTGCTAATATCTATAATAATATCATATCTAAATATATTAACGAAGATGTCTTCCATGTCTTCATTTATAAATCAAAAAATGATATAGGTGCACACAAAACTACATTACATGGAACCATAGCCCCATGTAAATATGTCTGTATTCCACGCGAAAAGTTTAACAGTGATATAAAAGCAAATTATCCATTAAATACAGGAATTATACGGATGGCTGTTTTTTATGAAAAGGAATCCTTTCTTATGATGGGTTATGAAACTAAAGAAGATATGATTATTCATAATGATAGTAGCAATAAGTTATTCATGGAATGTGATTATCTTGATGGATGTTCTGTATGTGGACAATCTACAAAAAACAAATGTTCTGGTTGCAATACAATGTATTATTGTAGTAAGCAATGTCAAAAACAAGGTTGGAAAACGGGACATAAACAATGTTGTAAAGAACTACAGCTATGTAATATAGATATAATGACTTGTATGGTTGCAAAACATTATAGATTCAACAATACAGTTACAATGTTAATCTGATTATGATTCATCATCATCATCACTGTCAAATGCATCATCTTGATTTTTTTTCTTAATTTTACTGCATTTATTTCGAATAATATTAAGTTGTGATGGATCATCTTTGGCTTCCTTTATCTTATTTTTACTATCACTCCTTATTTTTTTTATCTCACCCTTCACATCAACAATTTCTTTTTCTATATTTGATTTATTCTCAATGAAATTCCTTTCTAACTCTTCAATTCTTTCTTCAGCCTCTTCTAAACATTTCTCTTTTTCTTGTTTTTTAAGACCTTTGCAACTGGCTTTCACATTACGTTTATCTTGTGTTAATTGCTTCTTGTTTTGGTTTACCTGTTCTTTCATAGTTTTAATTTTTTCTTTTACTTGATCAATAGACTCTTTTATATTTGCCTTTATTAAATCTAATGAATTATCACCAGATGTAGATATAGGAACCGTTACATAATTTATCCTTGGTTGCGCAAATTGACGAGCATCCCGTTCGCGATTTAAATAACTTATTAAGCCTGCAATATCATCTAGGAATCTGCGACTACCTTTTTTAGAGAATGTACCATAAGGTGTCAAGTACTTTCTTGAAAAAATTTCATAATCAGTAGGTAATTGCTGATTAGATTCTCGGCATAAATTCAAAAGCTGGATTAGTTCTATTGGGTCATTTGTAAAAGGTGTGGCAGTCATAAGCATTAGTCTTACTGAATCCTTGCCTGAAACTTCATAAGACTTCATAATAGCTGCATGTAATTTTTTCATATTAGGACGTTCCACACTTGATAAATCAGTACCACCATATAACTTGTGTGCTTCATCAATGATTAATAGTGTTTTTTTTAATGGATCTTCATTACCATTCTTTTTTACTAATTGCTTGTAAAAATTATTATTACCTGCAACCAAATTACTAAATTGTTTATATGACATTGGTCTGATTGACCATGAAGATGATAAAAGCTTCATTTTATCTTTCATCTTATCAGGTATTAATAATCCTTTTTCAATATCTTCCTGTATTGTCATATTACAAACTTGATCAAACATATTCTTCCATATATCGCTTTTCAAAGTTGTACGTGTTACCCAAAGAATAGTATAACCTTCTTTCTCAAAACTTGAAGTGGCAGCGGCTATGGCGCTACAAGTTTTACCTGTACCTACTGAATGCCATAATAACATACCTTTAGCATCATTCTGAGGTTTGAAAAAATGGCGAATAAAGTCTTGTGAGGGGGAGAATTTAATTATCTCAGCACCTCCTTTTTGTTCTTGATCATTTGAGGGAGTGGGTGTACTATTGGTTGGAGTTGGTGTACTATTGGTGGGAGTTGGTGTACTATTGGTGGGAGTGGGTGTACTATTGGTGGGAGTGGGTGTACTATTAACATTATCTTGAACAAAGGATTCTTGTTGTAATACAGGTTCTGGTGGTAATATTACTTCTGAAAAAGCTTCAGGAGGAGGTCCACACATGTTTTCGAGTTGAACCTTGGGCCATGCAAATTGACTAAAGTTTTCTCTTACATGTCTACGCATATCTAAAAATGAAACCTTTTTTGTTGGTAATGATGGTTTTATATTTATTTTCTCTTCAACTTTATCTGTCAAGTCGGGTTGTTTCTTTTTAATTATCTTTTTCTTTTCATTTTGAGGCATTGGTAATGGTACAGGTACCGGTACCGGTAAAGGTACAGGTTCTATTTTCGTAAGTTTGTTTTTTTCTTTTTCTTTGCTATCAAAAGGAGGTAAAATACCAAAAATAAAACGTAAAAATGATGATCTTATTGATAATGATAGTTCATTATGGTATTTAAGTTTAATAGCTTTAATTATCTCTTTGGCATTTAGTTTCACAAAGGTTACACGATCATCAAATATCTCCTTTGTTTTCTTACAAAACAACTTATCAGTTTTCAACAAATTACAAAAGAATTCCCTTGTTTTTACATCTTTAAATGTAGCTGGGAATTTACGTTTCAATGCAAAGTAAACACTTATAAACATTGCATTACTAATAGGTACATCCTTAGTTGGCCTTTTACCACAATTCTTTTCACAATGGACCTCAGTAGGCTTCTTTCTTTCTCCACCATACTGAGTAAATATATCATAATATATTTCATCATCCTCTATTTCAAAATTATGAATATTCTTATTTAATTCATAGTCCACAGAACCTACTATTGCATATTTCTCAAATTCATTTGCTAGTAGCAACTTACGTAAATCAATACCACTATTTTGCATATACATTTTGAACATTGTATCTGCACCCATTTCAGAAGATAATTCCTTAGGAATGGATACATCATATATAAATACATGTAAAGGCCATCCCTTTGATGGATGAAATTCTAATCCTTTCTGACCACATGTCCTAGTTCCACGACCTATTACTTGTTGTTGATCTGCCTTTGATACTTGTGGTTCAAATACATGAATATATTTGACATCAAATAAATCTATACCCTCTTTAAATCCACTATCTAATATTATAAACCTCACTAAATCTCCATTTATATTTTCTGGACGTTTATTAAACTTGGCTAAAGTATCTTTCTTTGTCTGAACAGTTAAAGGATATAGAAATAACGCTGATGAGCATAATAACAAAAAGTTATTACCACGTGTTAACAATAAATCTTCATCAGATTGAATTTTTATACTATTTATAATTCCTCTATATCCATGGTCAAATCCCGATGCAATTAAAGCTGATGCTATAATCTTAGCACCAAATCCACCTTGTTTTACATCTGAAAAAATGAAGTGCTTATACTTCTTGCCTGTCTCTTGCATGTCTTTCTCATCCAATTTCTTAATATTATCTATTAATGCAACCATCTTTGGAGAATACTTAGCCATATCCTTTAAAACTTGTTCACTTGAAAAAGTATCTTCTTTATCAAATTTATGTACTGTCTTCATTTTTGTCCAATTTGCAGATTTTCGTAAACACTTTGCATCATATTTCATTGCCATTTTTTTTATATATATACATAATTTTTTAATAAGGATAATAAATAGAATAAATAACCTCAAACATAGCTTTTTTTTCTTTATATAAATTATATATAATGTCTAAGTGTTCAGCACAAGAAAGAAAAGCAGCAGGTGAAGGTTTGTCTAAAGCTTTGGTATCCGGAAGCAAAAAATACTCTAAAGGCGTCGGTCGTTCAAGTGCCAAACTTGATACTCATAAATCCATGATACCCAAGAAAGTTCTTGACCACTTTGAAAAGAAGGCTAAATATCTAACTACAAAATACATGAAGGTAGTAGTTGCTAAAAAGGCTGCTAAAGCAAAGAAAGCAGCTAAAGCTGCTCAAAACGGTGGTCGCGTTAAACATACTTTGGCATCAGTGAAAAAAGAAATTGTTTCCATTCAATATCATATTAAAGTTATGGAAGCTGTTAAAGAATCATCCATTGCTGCCAAGATGGAAATTAAAAATACTCTTCAGAAAATTGGTGCTCGTTATGAATGCTTACCAAAGGTTGATTTCTCTATTATTGGAAAGACCGCTCGTTATTATACCCGTATTCATGATTCCGCAAAGAAGATGATTGATAATGATAAAATTAAAATGAATAATCTCATGAAACTACAAGATAAGCTTGCAACTGCAACTGCAACCACCAAAAAGACTTCCAAAAAGACTTCCAAAAAGACTTCCAAGAAAGCTTCCAAATAAATCTTTATATTAGAGTGGTTTCAATTTTCCCTTGGGACACTTGTTTTGATACTTTATCCCAAGGTTTAACACTTTCCCACTCTAAGTTCGAGATTTCAGAGGGTGTCTTCCTCGTTCATCCGTTCCCTGAAGT
>JACCDK010827203.1_pt1 | contig 36623 bp, 56 predicted proteins | sample 7445871 | NCBI WGS metagenome assembly JACCDK01 (sample SAMN15323436, study PRJNA562643) | freshwater metagenome | isolation source: river surface water | place: USA:Blue River Watershed | collected 2017-08-15 | reverse complement strand
CCTTAATATAATCAATGGCATAGTGTATAACTCCTTCGATTAAGGCAAGCAAGACAATGGCTCCTGCACCTAATGGATGCATTAGAGAAAATATCATCAAGACTACTAGAGTTGCTACAGCGTGATCTAAACTATGACTTATACCAATCGGATCTAACCACACGCCTTTTTTGACGGTTTGCATATAAGTCTGTATTTTGAAATCAGCGTACCAATGCTTGATTTGAAATAACAGTAAAAGTGCTAGTATTTCCATGTGTTTTATTTATACTAGTATTTTATCTCTAGAATAAATATTTTTAACACACCTTAGGACCGTTATGTTTCGGTGTGCAGGCGGCTGCTGCCTCAGAGTTCGGATTCGCTACCCAAAGCTCGAAAGTGAGCTTTTTCACGGCTAAATATTAGATGAGTATATTAATAGCAACGTTAGTGATGACGCATATCACAATAGTGTGCGTTACACTATATTTGCACCGTGGACAAGCCCATAAATCCATAACTTTTAACCCAATTTTAGAGCATTTCATGAGAGGTTGGTTGTGGTTAACCACTGGTATGGTTACTAAACAATGGGTGGCAATACATCGTAAACATCATAGATTTACCGACGAATTCAACGACCCGCATAGTCCTAAAGTTTATGGACTACTGCGTGTTTTATTTGGAGGAGCATTTTTATACAATAATGCTTCCAAAGACAAAGACATGGTTCTACAATATGGAGTTGGTACTCCAGACGATTGGATAGAACGCAAAGTTTACTCCGCACACAGCCGCCTTGGAATTCTTTTAATGTTAGTCATAGACCTATTGTTCTTTGGTCCATGGGGCTTAATAGTGTGGGGTATTCAAATGATATGGATTCCGTTTTGGGCTGCTGGTATTGTTAATGGTGTTGGACATTGGTGGGGGTACCGAAATGGACAAACGAAAGATAATAGTCGTAATATTTTGCCTATTGGCCTTGTTATTGGTGGAGAAGAGTTACATAATAATCACCACCTTGAGCCAGCAAGTGCTAAACTTAGTAGGCGCTGGTTTGAGATAGATCTTGGATGGATCTATATTAAATTGTTTGAGTTTTTACACTTGGTAAAAATTAGGAATGCTTAGACATTTGGCCAAGAATTCCAGCCATACGTTTAATATAATCTAAATCTTTATCATTACCTGTTTCTGCAACAGGTTCTTCTTCTGGCTGCTGTAGTGTGTAAGGATTAGGAGTTGTTGCCATTCCTGGTGCCACGGATGTAATCGATTTACCTGGCCCTTGTGGTACAGTGGCAGTCTTGATAGGAGCTGCTTTTGGAGTTGCTGCTTTTGGAGTTGCTGCTTTTGTAGCAGGTGCTGCAACAGGCTGTGCGTTTGGTTCTTGCACATGAGTGATATTAGAATTATGAGCACTTGCTGTAGCTTCTTTAACTAGATCTAATAGGTCGTCTAATTCAAATATGTGTGTTAGGCGGCCTGTTGAATTTACTGCTAGTCTAGCATGGAAAAGGTTTTTACCTGTGTTTGTATCATAGACATATAGATACGGCCATTTTTTCATTACCATCTTTACATCTAAATTTACATAGGTTGCTAGGTTAGCAATAAGTTGAGGATTTAATTTGTAGTATGTTCCGTCGGCATTGAAGTTTACATAAACTAGTTTTTGATCGCCCTGGATAGAACTTCTTAATTTTGCTATAACACTATGAATAAATTGCGATTCGCCTTTGTCGTTTAAACGTGATATTTCTCGGTCTAGCATTGTTGCAGCCTGCGAGTAAAGTTTAACGACTGCTCTTGTTCGGCGTTCGTGATCTAAGTCGTTCTTAAATTTTGCGACTTTCATTGCTTCACGAGCATCTTCAATACTTAGGCCTAATATGTTAAAAAATTTAATATTACCTGCTTCGTTTAAACCGCTAGCTTGATCATACTTTGAACTACCGGCTTTAAGACTCATACTTAGATGACTTAACGGTTTCATCTCGCCATCTTTAAGATATGATGTTTCTACGTCGGCCTTTTTACCTTCTAAACCTTTTACTTCTACAAACACTGGATCTCGCTTTTGGTTATTAGTAAAAAATCTGTTATACTTGGCAAGGTCAGTTTCTTTGTTTACGTAATTAACAATACTGTTCAAACGACCTCTAGCATCCTTATCATTAGTATGTAATTCAGTTGCTCGTTGGAATGGAGCTCTGGCTAAATTAACATTTAAAGTAAATTGATCTTTTACGTTGCCACCAGAGTCTGGTACTGTTGCTTTTAATGTAGACATCATGCTAATTTTTTTACCGTCTACAATTTCTTGTCCTGAGCTACCTATTTCTTTGAGTGTGTTAATAACATCTTCAACGCTGATAGTAGGACTATCTCGTGTTATTAATTTTGTATAAATTGCCGCCGACTTCATAGCCTCTACCGTTGCACCAATATCAGCAACAACAGGCCCTTCGGATTTTTCTTGTCCGAGTGTGCCGCCACGGCCACCAAATTCGCTAGATTTAAAAATGTCTGTGAGTTTTACTCCGCCGATTGTTCGAGGAATATAATCTTTAACTTCTTTACTATTGCCTCCCGCATCATAATATGAACGCAGGCTTTTTAAATATTTTATTTCACTAGGAGATGCTTTAATAACAGATTTAGATCCGTCTGTCATGGTAAAAGGTTGGCCTTTTTCCAACATATACAGCAATGCATCTAGTCTAGACTCTTGATAAAAATCGCGAGCCTGAAGCTTTGCCTCTTTTAAAAGATGTGTTATTTTCATTCGCAATTCCAACGGCGTAGTGCTTTTGCTTTAGGTGTTGGACGGCCTTTTTCGTCCTTCATAGGGCCTTTATTTCCGCTCATTCTAGCACAAAAACTCTTACGGCGCTTGGCTGCTTTAGAGCCAGGTTTTAGTTTACTAGGCTTGGTAGTAACTGCTGTCTTTAACTTACTACCTGGATTCTCTCGGCGATAAGCGTTAACCGCCTTCTGGCTCAATCCGTCGGTTTTGTCCTGGCGGTTAACTTTGTTCCAATCTTCAGAAATAAACTCTCGTGCTCTCATACCATATCCCTAATGATACAATATTTAGCGTATTTCAGGAAACAAACATTCCTGTATAAAAGCACGTACATCATCCTCATTTAGCCCTAAACTAGACATAACTTTAGGTGTATGAGGGTTCATTTTCTGATTTTGTGCATAGTAGTTCTGTGCATCTTTCGTGCTAGAGCTTGTCCTATTAGTTTCGCCGACTGCATTAAGATAATGCTTTAAACCACGTCTAGCAATATCAAATATTTGATCTAGCTCTGCCTCATCCTGTACATTACCTGCGGCAATCATACTGCCTGTAAAGATACGTTCGGCCCAGTCAGGAAGTTTACGTGTTTTGTTCCACTGTAGCTTTTGTGCTTCCCCAGCAAACCAATCAATTAATGGATGTTCGCTATCGCCTGCTGGACTAAAGTCATAAAAACAGCCGGTAATTTTGTTCTTACCAGCTATAACATCAAATCCAAATATCGGTGCAGGATTGTGGATATGAGGGAAAACACAGCAATGCATCATCCACAGTCCCTTGGTTTCTCTTGCATCAACAACATCAATATGTGCTCGTCGATACTGACTGCTCATCCATACTTTGTTAATCCAACCGGGCTGGTTAAATCTGTCCATACCCGGTTCATGAATAATACTGCCTGTGGCATAAAATTCACTTTCAAAAAACTTTTCTATTTCAATTAATGTGTCCCAGACTTTACTCATCTTTGTACTCTACTAAGGTCATCATTTCCTGGAAAAACCTTGTAGCGAACTCAAAGCAAACTTTAGCTTCATCTGCCATGCTATCGTCAATACGCTCTCTAATAGCTGCCTTAAGTGCATCAGGATCCTGGAATTGATAGTACTTACCTTTTCCTGGAACACGCTTGGCAATCATTTGGCCTCCAGCCAAGTCACCCATATGACGTACATAAACATGCGCCATTAGACGTTCAGGCTGATCTTTGATGCTTAGGATGTATTTGATGTAGTCATTAACTACCGGCAGAATAGGTACATCAGGCTCACTATCGCTATGCAGTTCTAAAAAATCTTCTAGTATTGCAGGTGCTCTACGAATATCAGGCAAGCCTGTTAACAAGCCCAGTGGCATTGCACACACTTCAAGAATTTCGTATTGTGGATGTTGATTTTTTAAATAGGCTGCGTAGAGCTTTGGATTAATCTTACCTGAAAACAAAATTTTAACAAACTCTTGTCTTTCAGCATTATTATGTGCTTCTTTAGTTAGATCTCTGAGACTCATTTAATCCTCTTCTAGTTTAATCTGTAGAGGAAATCCGTTTTGCCTAGCTAAGTTTGTCGATTCTACAGCCTTAGCTTCTGCAATTTCAAAACTATAAATTCCTGCTATACCAGAACCGGTTTCATGAACTTGCAGAGTAATATCTTTTGCATTATCATGTGAGTGTTTAAACACTTCAACAAGCAGAGAAATAACGAACTCCATCGGAGTACTATCGTCATTAAGGAAAATAACTTTCCAATTTTTTGGTTCACTAACTGTTACCTTGATTTTCTCATCAAGTGAAATATCAGTACTGGCCATGGCTTCCTCTTTTTAAAAAGGGGAAGTTTCCTTCCCCTGTGTTACATAATTATTTAATCTCAATTGTACGTGGCTTTAGTGCTTCCGGAACTACACGCTTGATATCAATATGTAGCATTCCATTGTCAACTTTAGCTCCGACAACTTCCATATACTCTGCCAGAGTAAATGTCTGTTCAAAGTCACGAGTAGCAATACCTCTGTGTAGGTATTCAATTTGCCCAGTGTCTACGTTTGGACGATCCTTAACACCGCGGATCGTTAGTTGATCTTGATCAATTTCAACTTTAATTTCTTCCTTGGTAAAACCTGCTACAGCAACTTCGATACCATAAGTATCTTCACTATATTTTACAATATTATGTGGAGGATAGTTACCGTTTTGATTACCTTGGAAGAAACGATCGTTAAATACTCGATCAAAACCTACAAGTGCTCTGTTTAAGTGGGCAAGAGCCGCCGCATCAATAGTTCTTAATTGTGTCATTTTAAGTCTCCTTTATTAAGCAAGAACTGTGTAGGGCCCGATCATCGGCACCCTACAATTTAATTGTATCACTTCTTCTCAGAAGCGTCAACTTCTTTGAACTCCGCATTTACGGTTTGTTCACCCTCAGTTGTAGGGTTAGCTGCTTTAGCCGATTCTGCCTGTTGCTTCTTGGTGTAAATCGGGCCAGCAGATTCAAATAGTGTTTGCACACTCTTATTAATTGCTTCAACGTCATCGCCGACGGAAGATGTTTCTACAGTCTTGATTGCTTCTTCAATCTTAACTTTTTCATCTTCAGTAATTTGATCCTTGTAGGCATCAAAGTCTTTACGGAATGAATGTAATTGTCCTTCGGCTTGGTTGCGAGCATCAATTAGGTCTTTAGCCTTTTTATCAGCTTCGGCATTTTCTTCAGCTTCACGAACCATGCGCTGGATTTCAGCTTCACTTAGACCGCTATCGCTCTTGATAGTAATCTTGTTTTCTTTGCCAGTGTTCTTGTCTTTAGCACTTACATTTAAGATACCGTTGGCATCAATGTCGAGTGTAACTTCAATTTGGGGAACACCACGTGGCGCTGGGTTAATACCTTCTAAGTTAAATTCACCAAGCAGTTTGTTATACTTGAAAATATCGCGCTCGCCCTGTGCTACCTTAATGGTTACAGCTGGCTGGTTGTCATCAGCAGTACTAAATGTTTGACTGTGCTTTGTTGGGATTGTTGTGTTCTTGGCGATTAGCTTGGTAAACACGCCACCCATTGTTTCAATACCTAATGTTAGTGGAGTTACGTCCAACAACAATACGTCTGTCTTATCGCCTGCTAGTACAGCACCTTGAATGGCAGCGCCAGCGGCAACTGCTTCGTCTGGGTTAACGTCCTTACGCGGTGCCTTGCCAAATAAGGCTTCAACAGCTTCTTGCACCTTAGGCATACGTGTTTGGCCGCCAACGAGAATAACTTCGTCGATATCCGAGGCAGTAACGTTGGCATCCTTCATGGCTGTTTTGCATGGCTCGATGCTACGCTTAATTAGGTCTTCGACCATTGCTTCGAATTTAGCACGACTAATAGTCACGTTCATGTGTTTAGGACCTGTTGCGTCTGCTGTAATATAAGGCAAGTTAACACTAGTGCTTTGTGTGCTTGATAATTCGATCTTTGCCTTTTCAGCGGCTTCTTTTAAACGCTGTAATGCTAAGACATCATTCTTTAAATCAATAGCATTGTCTTTCTTGAACTCGTCAACGAGATAGTCCATAATACGCTGATCGAAGTCTTCACCGCCTAGGAATGTATCGCCGTTAGTTGACAACACTTCAATTTGAGTGTCGCCATCTACGCTGGCAATCTCAATGATCGATACGTCAAATGTGCCGCCGCCCAAGTCGTAGACAGCAACTTTACGGTCTTTTTTACTGGCCTTGTCAACACCGTAGGCCAAGGCGGCTGCTGTTGGTTCGTTGATAATACGTAGTACTTCTAAGCCTGCAATCTTACCTGCATCCTTAGTAGCCTGACGTTGACTGTCGTTGAAGTATGCTGGAACTGTAATAACTGCTTGAGTGACTGCGGCACCAAGATAGTCTTCCGCAGTTTTCTTCATCTTGCGTAGAACTTCTGCTGAAATCTGAGGAGGTGCTAGTTTTTGATCATTGGCTTCGATCCAAGCGTCGCCGTTGTCTGCCTTGATAATTTTATAAGGCATTAAATCAATGTCTTTTTGTACTTCTTTTTCTTCGAACTTACGTCCAATCAAACGTTTGGCTGCGTAAATTGTGCTTTTTGGATTTGTAACTGCTTGTCGCTTTGCTGTTGCACCAACTAAGATTTCGTCTTTAGTATAGGCAATGATGGATGGTGTAGTGCGGGCACCTTCGCTGTTTTCAATTACTTTAGCAACACCATTTTCTAGGATTGCTACACAGCTATTTGTTGTACCCAAGTCGATACCGATGATTTTGCTCATATTTTATCTCCTTAATTAAGCAAGAATTTGTAAAGCCCTTATGGCGCTCTACAAATTTATTTATCTCAGATTTTGTCTAAATTAGGAATATTAGACCATTTTTTGAGCTTTTCAATTTTAGCTCTTTTTGCCTTGTGTAGATTGCCCCAACTAACAACATTATTGATTAGCAGGATGTCAATCATGGCTAATACATCACCTACTTCTTCTTCTAGGTGTTCGCGATTAGTATACTCTGTACCGGGTTTGGCGTTGTCAATACCAAACCGACGAATTTTACTAATTGCTTGAATAACTTCTGCACATTCTTCCTGTGCAATATCCATTACTTCGTTGTTATCTTCGTCCATATTAGTTTGTCTTTGCAAATGGTGCGATATATCTACCATCACTTGTTGTGCTGGTTCTCAGGGTTGTATAAACATTCTGGATTCCGACTGCCTGATTCCAAGCATCCTGTAGTGCATGGTGTTGTAGTACAGGAGGACGATTAGGGTTGATTCCTAAATCAAATGCTGTGCGGCAATCTCTAGTTTGCCAATAACTCCAAGGGCAGGCTTTTTGTAAACGTTTAAAAACTGTTTCGCAAATAACAATATCAAAACCGCTACCGTTACTCCATATACGTTTGGCGCCCCAGCAGAATTTGTACAGCTGATCAAATGCATCTTTAATATGAATTCTACCTTCTGTACTAAACGCTTCTTCTTGTGCTTCTTTGCTTTGGTTTGCCCACCAAGCAACTGTATCGTCGTTGACAGCTAGCCCAAGATCGTGGCAACTGTCAAGGTCGACTTTGACATAAAAGCTGTCCATATCTGGTTCTTCTATATCCTTACCAAAAGGATCAAATTTAACTGCTCCGATGGTTAAAATGGCGGCATCCGTAGATGTCGCCAGTGTTTCTAAGTCAATCATTATGTCTGTTCTCATACAGTTATTGTACAGGAACAGTTAACAAAAGTCAATACATTTTTTTAGGTAAACTCTCTTTTTCGAGCTTTTTTAACCAACGGGCACGAGCCGCGCCCTTAGCACGTTTACGTGCCGTTGTTGGTTTTTCGTAAAATTCTTTTTCGCGTAGTGTATCCAATTTTCCGCCATCGTCGACTTTACGCTTGAATCGGCGAAGAGCGGCGTTAATGTTCTCGCCTTCTTTCACCGTTATTCCGGTTCCTTTTAGTTTATTATGATTCATCATCATCCTCTTCTTCGTTTAACTGTTCAATAATTTGATTTAAATCGTAGATTCGATTTTTTGAAATTAAATTATATGGTGTAATTTCGTCACTAGTTATATAGTGTGCATTAGGCTGTGCTAACATGAATGTGACAAATGGTTTAGTTAATGCATCGCAATTATCGATATCTATAATAACTACATCTGCCTGATGCGCTACACTGAGTAACCAGCTTATGTCCGATTCTTCTTCGTCGTAAATAAAAACATTAATGTCATCTATACTTTTGCTCAGAATAGTTTGAAACTGTTGCTTGACAACTACACTAGGCTTAACTAATAGATAACTTAGTGTTAAATTAAACAGTTTATCCGGCGGAGTTATTACTGTTATTTTTCCTAAGTTCATAGATCCTACTTGCAAAGTATTGTATTTCATCTGGCGTATAGTCATTAAATTTTCTCGAACCTGTTTGAATATCTTTAATAAAAGATGCCAATTCAGGTTCGAGATTTTGATTAACTACTATACCAGCAAACTTATCTTTATCATATTCAACATATAATCTGTCAATAGGTTTAAAGATGTCCGTATACTCTTTCTTTTCTAAAATCCTCTTCCACAACGATTGTCCTTTTTGTTCAGCGTTTTGAACATAGCCTACTTCTTCTCTTTGATCTGAATCTGGCCTGTTTGATCCTTCGTCATGTAAGTCTTTTTTTTAGACTCTTCATCTAAAAGTTCTTCGCCTCGAATGATTTCAGCTTCAACAGCCTTCTCAGCTTCGGCAATCATTTTGTTCCATTGTTCGACAGGACTAGTTTCCTGTGCTTGCGGTTGCTCTGGCGCTGTTATATCACCCCCTGTGGCAGTCGCCGGTGTTTCTGCTGGAACTATCTCTGTGTGTTCGTGTTCGTATGTATCTTTAGGATGTTCGCCTGCATCGTTAAACTGGCTTGCAGTTGTTTTTGGTGTTATTTCTTCGTAGGTCGGGAATGGCCAAGATCCGCTTAATTCTTCTTTGGTTGGTTTTTCACCGACGTCGGCTACATACGGATCAGGAGTATCTTCTTCTTGTTTTTGTTCACGATGCCAACTAAATGTCATTTGTGCAGCCAGAAGCATGATAACTGCCAACGGATCGAATACAACTACAATTAGAATAATAACCCAAGTAACGGCTTTTTCTAAAATATTTGTATCTGGGTTATCGCCATATATTAATTTGGCAATATACTTAATTGGGCCTACTTCAGCTTCGATCTTGCGATTCTCTGCGGCGATTGGAGCTCGTTCTTCAGATAACGCACTAACTTTTTTCTGTTCGGATTCGATTTCTGCAAGAAGTCTAGCACGTTCCTTTTGCTGGCCTCTGCGGAGAGCAACGGCCTTGTCCGCACCCTTTTCATCTGTGCTTCGAGCCATAACTTGGTCCACAGCTTCATCCATCTGTTTAAGAGCTTTGCGGTTAGCATCTATGTTATCTTTCGCTGTTTTGATTTTTTCGTCGTAGATTGCCAGTTTAGCAACGGCGTCGCCGGTAGTAATACCTTGATCAGTGTGGGCCTTACTTAAAAATCCAAATATACCCATTGATGTAATCAGCATGAGCACAGCTACGGCTGTAATCATGTAGTACTTCATGAAACGTGGAGCACGTTCCCAATTGGCTTTTAACCAGCTAGCGCATACTAGTTTGGCAACTTCTAAGCTGCCGCCCATGATATAGATTGGAATTACGGCCGCAGAAAATATAGCGGCCAAACCTATTACTGAGTAATAAATTGCGACCGCTGAGATGATGAGACCAGTAAGAAGTAATAACCAGGCAAGTAACATTAATTAGCTTGAAATGTTTCAGGAACTTCTTCCACAGTAATGTCTTGGAAAACCTTAGGAGGAATATCCGGTTGGATTATTGTAACAGTTTGTGTTTCATCAGTCCAACGAGCATGGTTATGAACTCTAGCAAAACGAGACCAACCAACAGTCCCGCCTGAGCAAATTCCATCTGTTACCATTTGCTTAATTGCTCGTTCGGCTGTATCGATCATGCCGCCGTCGGAACCAGTTAGATTGCCGGTGGCTACTTCCAAGTAGTACTGATAAACCGGAAGTGGGTCGATCTTCCATTTGACTTCAAAAGAAACTTTTGAAGGTTGATGATCAGCAATATCGATTCCTTCGACAAATTCATCGTAGAACTGATAAGAACCTGCTTTTCCTAGTTCTTCAAATATTCTTACCCATCTCAAATTAGATCTGGTCAATGAAACGGCATAGTCTGGGTCAGTGGGCGGAAATTGCAAATCTGTCCATTCTAATGGATTTACTCCACCCTTGGCTCTATCATCAGCTTCTGGGTGTTCGTCAACACTTGGATAAGTGGCTACCGAAGTAGCATTATCCATGTTAATTGTAACTTTATATTGTGGCATTTTAGATCCTATTATGAGTTAACTAGAGTTGTTGTATCGATTAAAGATACAGTAACATCGTCGTAGATATCACCAATAGTATCCGGAGCGGCAACAGTAACAGATTCCATACCATCACCTAAGGCGCTTTCTGCTCGAGCAATAGCGGTTGTAGCGTCAGCAATACCTTGAGCAACTAGATAACGAACTGCCTTAGCAACTGTATTGATAGTCACTGCTCCTCCTGTTGTTGGAGTAAATGTTGTTGCGCCACAGGCTGCAATAACACCAGCGTCTCTTTCATACTTTACTGTAAAAGTAACGGTATCTGGCTGATCATCACCGTTTGACTCTCCTGCTACTGTCAAGTCAAGAATTTGACAATCTGCGACTCCGCTTAGTCTATTAACGATGTTGCGCCAACGCATATTTCCGCGGGCGCGAAGTGTAGCTTCAGCGGCGGTCGTTGGCAAATTAGCTGTACTAAAGCTATCTGAACTGTTTGGAGAAACTCCTCCTCCAGTTGTATCTGTAGCTGAATTCCAATCTGTACAGTCAATCTGTACTCTGTAGAAATTTGGCTGTAATTGGTTTGTGTCTTGTACGAATCCTGATGGCATGTTCTGCTCCTCTTATTCTTTATTTATTTGAATATGATCAAAGCCATTAGGCAAGCCTGGACGAAAAAGCCAAAACCGATGGTAACAATGTTCAAAAGATCCTTTTGGATAGTGGCTTTTAGAAAGAAAAGGAATAGTCCTGCCCAGGAAAACAACACTAGATCCACAGGAGGCATCTTTTCTGTAAGCCCTGTTAACACGGCAATCATAGTTGGAATCGTAGCTAGATGTAACAGGACAATAGCACACCAACCGGCTGTTTCTGCACTGATATGCGGTGCATGTTCTTTAATATTTTTGACCCACAAATCGAGATCGAACAGGTCTTTAACAAATTGTTTAACTGATGCAAAACTCATAATTTTTCCTTATTTGTAAAAAATGTGACGACCGATTTTGGCTACTTTTTCTCTTTTCCAACCCGGATTAATATAATCTCCGTGGAAATAAAGTGCGTCTTTAACTGAAGGTAATCTAAATCCTTCTAGCAATACTTTCTTAGCTACTTCCATACTTTCTGTATAAACTGGGCCGTTCATCGGTTTTTTGATACTAGCCTGTTCACAGTACCAACTGAATTGGCAAAGTACTTTTTCGTAGATAACATTTTTTTGGTAAACTACCTTACAGACGTCGCTGGGAAATAAACCACTTTCGACTCTGTTTAGTGTAACTTGTGCAACTGCTACTTTACCTTCGAACGGTTCTCCACCGGCTTCGTGGTAAATGTTGCGGGCAAGACAGTCTAGTTGTCGCTGTCTCATTTCTGCTGTAATTGGGCTTACGACCATTCTAGCATCTCGAAGATTGGTTAGTTTATACTCAATTACTTTTTGTCCAGTTATAACAACGACTAGTAAAGCCAATGCCAAAACTGCTGTTTTCATGATGCGTATCATTTATTTTCTCCTTTACGCTGGATTAGGAATTGCTAGTTCCATTTACTTGGGCTCTGATACATCTCCTTATGCGTTAAAAGCCTGCACCAAATTTAGCGGTGCAACAAGTAATTATCTTGTTTCCTAGGTTGTAAACTACTATGTTTATATAGTCCCGGCTTATCGACGCATTTTGGAAATGTCTATTGCTTCTTCATCACTAAAAATCGGTACTGCATTGCTCTTATGCATGGTTGCGATACCCTTGACTTTAGTGCCTGTATAGACTTTCGGTGCTGCCTTGACAGCAGGAGCCATATCTAGCCCCCCATTCAGACTAGGAATGCGAGGCCCGGTATCTCTACGATAAACGCCTGCTTGTGTGGGCAACATGACCGGAGCCGCTAGTGCTCTTTTACGTTTGCGTTCTTCGGCTTCGATACCCCATTTCTTTTGGAGTTCTTTCCATGATTCGTCCAAATCTCGTGCCTTTCTTGCCTCTTCGGCATTTCGAAATTTACGTTTGCCTTTTTGTTTGCCAGTGGTACTGAGCCACGGCCCTTCTAAATGCATACTCATAAATTATCACCAAAAATAATAAACACAGCCATAATTATAGCTGGATTTCATAACATTGTCAAATAAATTGGTTTATACTCGGAAAGATTCGCCGCAGCCACAGCGATCTTTTTCGTTTGGATTGGTAAAATTAAAACCTTCGTTGAGTCCGTTTCGAACCCAGTCTATTGTTAATCCGCCGAGATAAACTAAAGATTTGGAGTCAATATAAATATGGACTCCGTTTGATTCGAAGATCCTGTCACCTTCGAATATTGCATCTACATATTCAAGTACATAGGCCAAACCGCTACAGCCGGTTGTCTTAACTCCAATCCTTATACCAAGACCCTTGCCTCTCTTGGTTAACTGTAGTTTAACTTTTTCTGCTGCCTTTTCTGTTAAGGTAATCATCGCTGTAATGGGTAAGTTCGTGCTTCGATAGACTTTATAAAAAATACCTGAGTAAGGCGTGAGTCTTCATCTGTACTTCCAAAAAAGTTATTTCCGCCATGGAACTGATCCGCTTCATAGACTAACAATCTATTATAAACATTATTAACCCGCAGGGTTTCTGTAAACATAGAGTTAATTATGTCACGCTTATCTTCTGCGTGACTTCGATAAAAGTTAAATTTGTCTTCGTTTAACTTTTTGTATAGATCACTTTGAAAATTGTTATTTCTTTTATATATAGATGTTCCTGCATCAAGTGGAGCATCTGGTGTCAAATATACTATTGCGGCAAATACACACCCAACATCTGAATGTATCCAATCAGATTTAAAAGAAGAATCTATAATTTGAAACTTATTTGAAATATCCCAACTAAGCTGTTGTGAACTATAATCATGGAAGACGCTAAGGAGTTTATTTACAGAGTAATAAAAAAATCCGGGCTGGGTTGGACCTAATTCTTCAGTTCTTTTGCCGGGAAATATTCCCTCACTTTCGTCTAGATCCTTTGGGCTATAGTATTTTAATCCTAGTGCAAAGTCTCTAATCTGATCCGGGTTTTCGTAAAAGTTATCAACTATTGTTATAGGATACTTGTTCATGCTTTTTCTTATAATCCTCTACAGCAGCCTTGATAGCATCCTCTGCTAGGATAGAGCAATGTATTTTAACCGGAGGGAGAGCAAGTTCTTCCGCAATCTGAGTATTCTTGATCGTTGTTGCTTCGTCAAGTGTTTTGCCCTTAACCCATTCAGTGACCAATGAACTGCTTGCAATAGCACTTCCGCAACCATAAGTTTTAAATTTAGCATCTGTAATTATACCTTGTTCACTTACTTTGATCTGCAACTTCATAACATCACCGCAAGCAGGGGCACCTACCATGCCCGTGCCTACAGATTCGTCGTTCTTGTCAAAAGATCCAACGTTGCGTGGATTTTCGTAGTGATCGATAACTTTATCAGAGTAGGCCATTATTTGTATTTAATTTCCCTTGGCGGGCCTAGACAACAACCCTTACCATATTGTTGTTCCAATAAGGCAATGGCCGCATAGACGTTTTCAGCAGGAATCTGCGTTTTGATTTGTCTTTGCGGCCCGGTAGGAATTTTTATAGTAGCTTCCCAAATTTTCATTGTTTTAATAACACCTTTTGTTGAACACCATGCCACTAAAATTGGTTGGCACAGTATTTATTGTGCTTTACGTTGATTCTTAACTTCGGTTACATCCTTGCGTACATCTTTGCAGAGTGCGGCAAGTTCTTGTAGGTGCTTGCGAACACGGGTTCCGGCAGCGCCGACTTCTTTATCGTAAAACTTTTCGAAATCTGTTTCCATTGCTTCTACGATTTTAGCGAATTCTTGATATTTGTTTGTAGCCATTTATTTCTCCTTTAGGCAAGTACAGAATACTTATGCAGACTATACTTGAAGCAGAAAATAATGTCTAATTAATTGGCAAACACATTGCCAGAACCAGTTGCCGTATGCCCGCAACTGGCAGGATCACCAGCACGACTGACACCGATATTATTGGCAAACACATTGCCGCTACCGCCAACCATAACCGGGCCTGCGTGAGGACCGCGGCCGTGTGGCAGTACAGCATCTCCAATTCGAACTACGGGTTGATTATTTGCTTTGACATTCGGGGACCCTTGTATAATAGGGCCACCTGCTATGTCTGTTCCTGCATCTCGTGCTACACCTGGCATATTAATCTCTATGCTTTGGTTTAGATTCTACTTCTGTCTTTGCAGTATTAATGTTATAACCTTTTTCGTTATAGGCATTAATAATGGAATACATGTATAAGTATTCCCACGGGCTCTTGATATGTATTCCGTCATGCTCGGCAAAGTTTTTCATTGCAGTGGAATTAGACGACATAGTATCAATGTCAGTTTCAATTGCGGCAATTGAATTTTTAATAGCTGTTGAATTAGTAGCCATTGTGTCGATGTCAGTTTCAATTGCGGCAATTGAATTTTTAATAGCTGTTGAATTAGTAGCTATCGTTTCTAAGGCTGTAGCTATCCTGTCATAGTAACTTGTGTAATCAATATCAACCGAAACTCCAGTTGCCGAAGATGTTTCAGCCGTTACAACAGGTCTACTATTAGGGTTAGTTAACGTTATTGCCATTATACGATTCCAGTTTTAGCTATTGCTATTCCGCTTGATTGACTAAGGTATTGATCTGCAATTTCTCTATCAGTTGAAGCATGTGTTAGTATAGCTGCTTTGTTAAATGTGTATTCCTTACTAGGATCAACGGTAAACATGTAAGGAGCCATACCAATACCTTTTTGACTAGCAACTAACATCAAAGGGTGCCTGATAACAAACGATGTCATATCATCTTTAATGTATTTACCAATTACTTCCTCGCCGCTTGATAGCTTAAAACTAATAATGTCATTCTCTGAATATTTCTTTTCTAATAGCATGATTGTCCTTAAAATGTGCTTTGTGGTTCCATATTATTCTGAATATAGGATTGTAATTCGGTAAAACCTCCGATTAACTTTCCGTCTAAAAAGATTTGTGGAACTGTACGTGCTGTTGGTACAGCTTCTAGTAGTTCTTCTTTTGTAAAACCATCACCGATCTTACGCTCTTCAAATTCTATGTTTCTAGATTTTAATAGTGCCTTTGCTTGGTCGCAGTAAGGGCAGTGATATTTACTCCATACAATTGCTTTCATTGATATTTCCTTTATAGTGCTGGTAGTTCGTCATAGTCAATAGCGTCACTCATAACGCCAATGACATAGTTAGTGGATTCATTTTCCTGTAGTGCTGTTTGTTTCTTACTAGTATCGCTATGCTTGTTGAACCAAGGAATTGGAGTAGACTTTGGCGCAGTAGCCCAGTACTTAATTCCAATATCTTTCAATGCATTAACGGCTGTAAAATCTACAAAGTCAATTAAGATATTTGCATTAAGTCCAATGACTGGGCCTTTCTTGAATAGATATACAGCCCAATCTTTTTCTTCTTGGATAACATCTCGGTAAATTTGTAGTACTTCTTCTTGGCACTCTTGAGCCACTTTAGCAAAACGACTGTCTTCCTTAACAACTTGATTAATTAAGAAAGCAGTCCAACCTTTGTGTAGCAGTTCGTCTTGTAGAATCAGGCTGATGATGTTACCATTGCCAATAAAGATCTTGTTCTCAACCATTGCCAAACTTGTAGCAAATGATACCATAAAGCGGAATGCTTCTAAGGCATAACTTGCGTGTAGGGCAAGATAAATTGATTTAATATGTTCCTCTTCAGAGACTGGTTGTCCTGATTCTTTTGCACAGTTAATCTGGTGTAAGTCATCATAGTAACGGCCAACGCTCGATGCCATGTCTACAATTTCTTTAGTGTCGTGGATTGTGTTGAATACTTCCTTGGGAACATTATAGATGTTGCGAATGATATGACTATAACTGCGACTGTGAATGTTTGTTTCAAAGAATGTCCAGTTATAGACCAGTGCTTCTAGTTCTGGTAAACTTACGACCGGAGTAAAAATTTGACTTGGGCCGCGACCTTGCAAACTGTCAAGAGCAGTTTGCCTAAGCAGGTTACTAGTGAAGATATGTTTAACTGCATCCGATGCATCCTTAAAATCGTTTGCATCTTTTGCTAGACTAATTTCTTCTGGTACCCAAAAGAATCCACGTGCTGTCTTTTCAAAGTCTGCAATCTTATTGTATTTTACTTCTTCAAATCGTTGAATAGTAACAGGACCTGCCGGGTCCAAAAACATTTTACGATTAAGATATTCTGTCTTTGTGTTTAGGTTATATTGTTGTCTGCTCATTCGTATTTTCCTGATGCAAGAACTATCTTGCAAATGTGTTCTAATCTCTCTATATGCTCATAGGCACGCCACGGGCTTGTATCAATAGCAACCACTCCATGACCTTTAATACCTACAATGTCATAGGCAATGTTTCCCCTTTTATCTAGCTGTAGTTTTTCAAAACATTGATCTGCTAATTCTTGACTAATAGGAGGAACATCACCTACATTAGGTGCCACCTTAGTATAGCGGCTTAGTTCCGGAAAGCTGTCAACTACTGTACTAAGGTCAATACCGGCATGCATTGCGGCTACACAATACGTTGGATGAACATGCACGATTACACGAACATCATCGCTGTGCTGGCCCATTTCTTTTTGTAGGCCGAAGTGTAATGGTATCTCTCCGCTTGGCTTTAATGCACTACTAATATCAGAGTAGGGCATTTCTTCCCAGGCATATAAAAAATCAGCTGTTCCCCAACCACTATGAATGCTACGGTTGATTTTGATCTTCTTAAACTGATCAGGCTGTAATGTTTGCTTACGAACACCGCTGGGTGTAATGTAAAAATGGTCACGGTCATGATGACGAATTGATACATTACCATCACGACTGGTAATCCAGTTACGCTTGTAAGCGTCCACCATAATATCACAAATTGTTTCTAACATTATAATTTACACGCTTCACAGTCGTCTTCAATTTCGATATCAACGTGATGTCCATTGTAACCATTCAATTGATATCCGTTAGGTTTAATGTATGCTTCTGCAATAGCTTCAATTGCCTTGCTGCCTGCCTTATTGATTAGGCTATAATAAAATGTTTTGATTCCCCATAGCTGGGCCTGCATTAAATTTTTAGCAATTAATGTAGTAGGTACTTTTCTATCTGCAAAATGTGCAGGATTATAAAAAGTATTTGTACTAATACTTTGGTCTACGTATGCTTGCAATACTGCTGAAGTTTTTAAGTAGCTAACACAATCTCTTTGTTCCCACATTAGTTGGTACTTGTTCTTTAACTTGTGGTATTCTGGGACGACCTGTGTAAATGATCCTGCCTTAGATTCCTTAGTCGAGATAAGCGACATAGGCATCTCAATGCCATTAGTAGAGTTGATAACCACAGAACTAGATTCAACAGGAGCAATGGCCATAAGTGTTGCATTTCGTACTCCATGCTCTTTCATCTCCTTACGTAATGGTTCCCAGTCAAGCTCTGGAGCAAAGTTGGCTAACTCGTTTACTCCTTGTGCTCGTCTTTCCCACGGGAAGATTCCTTGTCCATACCAAGTTTTGTCACTGTCTTTGCACTTGCCTCTTTCTTTGGCCAGCTCAACAGTTGCTTCTGTAAGATAGAATGCTTGGTGTTCCATCCATGACTTAACTTCTGCAAGACTATCTGAATTACCATATTTTAATCCCCTTTTGGCGTGCCAGTAGGCAAGGTTAGTAACACCAATGCCCAGTGGTTGAATCTCATCATTGCTTAATTTACTCTGGATGCTTAAAAAGTCTTGATAGTCAAGTATGTTACACAGGCTGCGCTGAAGAATACGACAAGCCCTACGCATATCCTCGGGATTGCGGAATGCTCCCCAGTTGATCGATCCAAGAGTACATAAAGCGATGCGACCATCAGCATCATCGAGACGCTTAAAAGGTTTAGTAGGTAAAAGTATCTCACAGCATAAGTTTGACTGATAGATAGTATGATACTCTGGATCAAAGGGTCCTTGGTTCATTACATTGTCAATGAACACTAAGTAGATACGACCTGTATCAGTACGCTCCTTTAATATGCCGCCTTTGAATACATCTTCGGCATTCATTGTTTTCTTACGTAGACCCGGAGTACGCTCATACTTTACATAGAGTTCCTCGAATAGCTGGGTGTTTTTATAAAATGCTTCGTATAAATCAGGAACCTCATTAGGATCAAAGAAGGTTATGTCTTCTTTGTTTTTAAATCTTCTCCAGAAGAAGGCACTAAGCACAACCCCATAATCCATATGACGGACTCGGGTTTCTTCTGTTCCTTGGTTGTTCTTAAGGACAATAAGATCATCAAACTGATGATGCCAAATAGGATAAAAAACTGTAGCACTAGCATTACGAATGCCTCCCTGACTGCAACTACGCAGATCTCCAAACCATTTCTTTAAGAAGGGAATCATGCCGGTGTGCATTATTTCACCTCCCCTAATAGGGGATCCCAACGGGCGTAGGCGTCCAATCTCAAGGCCAATGCCAGCACGTTTACTGGCGTACTTGGCCATCATTTCTCCAGAAGCAAATATACTGTCCAGATCATCGTCACTGCGGATAAGAACACAGCTACTAAACTGCTTTGTAGGAGTCCCAAGCCCAGCAAGCACAGGTGTAGCGAGAGTAAACAGGCCATCACTAGCCGCGGTATAATACTCTTTGATGTAGCGCATTCTGGCTGCGTTTGGTTCTTCTTTATGGAAAACAGTTGCCGCGGCAACCATGTATCTAACTTGCGGTGTTTCATATGTTTGCTTTGTTGAACGGTTCTTTACTAGATATTTTTCAATTAACTGTTCAATGGCCGCATACGAATACGATTCGTCTTTTTCGTGATCTATAATCTCGTCCATCTTGTTCCAGTCAGCTTCGCTATACCATTCAAGAAGTTCTGGAGTATAGAGTCCTACTTCGACATTTCGTTTGACTATTTCAAATAGTTTTGGTGGGTTGTAATCACCATAGACATCTTTACGCAACATACTTAGGCGCTGTTTGCCCGCTACGTACTGATAGTTGGTATGTCCGACATCAGGATTGCTTTCAATATCAATCAAGTCTACAATAGCTCTTAAGGTAATTTCATCAACTTCTTTGGTGGTAATACCATCATAAAAATGTGGCTGACTCTTAATTTCGATCATGCTCTGACTGACATCGGCGATGCCCTTACAAACCTTAGCGATTTGTAATTGCCATTTTTCGATTGTCAGCGGCTCTCTGTTTCCGTTTCTTTTTATAACTGTGATTTTGCTCATGTCTTGTTCCGCTTTTATGATTTGAATATTAATATTTTATCGAAATTAGAGAGTATTTAGTGACTGTTCCAATGCCTTCAATTCCTATTGAAATTCAACAAACTATGTAGGTTTTTAAGCATGTTTACATTTCGATAATCTATATCACAAAAGTAAACAGAATTATATACGTGTATTTTTACAAAGTCAATTGACTCGGTACAAATTTATATTATAATGGAATAAGAATAACTGAGGTTACCGCTATCGCCTGATAGCGTATTTCGATACAGCACGGCCAATGAGGAAGGAATTTGGCCAGGTAGTGCAGTATAGGCTGTACCGGTTTGGTCTAGTAGCTGGGCACTGAAGACCAACTGCAAAGATTTTTCGGCTGTATCAACTCCGGCAAAGTTATATTCATCGCTGAGTTGTATATTGGTATTGTAAGAAGGACTATTTCCTAGATTTAGTGCAATAGAAATAATGCCTTTTCTTGTAAAATTATTATTTGTACTTTGGTAAACGTAGTCAATAGTATAGATAGAGCTGCCGCCTGGTACACCAGAAGCATCAGTATTCAAAGGCAATCTAAAAGCTAAGGTGTTACTAGTTACGTTTGCTAGTCCAAGTCTTCTCGGTGCTGATATCTTATACTCGCCACGACCGGCAAGTTCAGGAATATAAACTGTTGACAAGTTGCTGGCTGCTAGGTTTCCTGGCCTTGAAGACATGACATTAGTTACTGTGTTACCAGTAGATGCAAAATAAATTTGAGGATACTGGGTAAACGTTACGTTGCCACCATTCTGGCCGGAATCTCCTACACGAGGATTTTCAACAAAGTTACCAGATCCTAGTCCAATGTAAATGGCATGTTGTCTTACATTCTCTGCCACTAGTCCAAGGATAGTGTTGTTACGTGGACCGAACTGCTGGCCAACACTACTGCCGTCTGCGCCAAGGCCAAATACAATACCTTGTCTTAGATTGTTAAACTTGCAGTTTTCGAATACGTTAGCGTAGATATCGTGTAGCGCATAGATACCGAAACTAAATCCTGATATGGTTACATCATTGAAGAAGTTCCTCACAGAAGAAACAGCAGAAGAAAATGCTGTTAGTTTGATGCCAATACTGTTGGCATTGTAAGATCCTGTAAATTGTCCAGAGATGTAAACGTTTTCTAATCTACACTCAGACGCCGAGTTCATCAATACTCCTGTTTGATCGCTGTTCTGTAACCAAATAGAAAAATACTTAATAAAAATACCAGTTGGCTGTGTAGATGAACTATTATTCCAAGCAGTAGGATAACCATTATGAACAAACTGTATAGCTGGGCCTGCTGCCGTACATAATAAAGAGGTACCTCCAAGACTGTCGCCAATAATTCTAGCATAACTTGGAAGTGTAATTGTATTTGTGATTTTGTAACGACCAGCCGGTACTTCTAATGTAGTTCTAGATTTTTGTGAAGCAACACTAGTTCCGTATGCAGGGGCTGATTGGTCTAAAAATAATTCGTTAATTGCTCGTTGGAACGCTTCAGTGTCATCTGTTACGCCATCGCCAGTTGCACCAAAATTTTTAATGTTAACACGATCGTCTAAGCGTTCTTGTAGTGTTCTTATAACAGGGCTGTTGGCCGTTGGGCCTGACTGAATTTCGGTTGGTCTGTAAACATAGTCCAGTAAATCAAGGAAGTTACCCGAGCCCGAAATATCGTTCTGCGTTAGAACTTTAGTATTGCCAACACCTGGAGAACCTTCAGCAACACTACCATTGCCAATATAAAGTTCTTGGGTATCTACAGCCCATGCGAATTCGCCGCTGGCAAGCTGTGGAATACCGGTTCCACTATTGGCCTTTCCTCTTCGGATTTGTATTCTTGAAATTTGAACGACAGCCATCTAAATATCCTTGTTATATGGATATTTATCAGTTCTCTCGGTAGTACTGTTCCACCCTATTCCACCACTGACTTTCCCAGTAGCTAAAGCGGTCTGGCGTTAGTATAAACTCTTGATATTTGGGTTCGCCCCAAGTTAATGGCGTAATTTCTGGGGGTTTAACACACATTAGCACAACACCCTTGCGTATCTTTGTGCCGTGTATTTCGTTATGCGCTAGAGCATAGGCCGTTAGCTGTAAGTAGTAATCTTCGATATACTCTTCTTTTTTAGGCTTATTAGTTTGTTTGTAATCTAGTATGCTTTCATCACCTAGATGTATTCCACATCCATCAGTAGTTCCCGCATATAGACCTGGGTAGTATAAGGGCACTTCAACACCCCATATTTCTGTAATATTTTTAAGCCCGTGTTCAATAATACATTGTGCCATCTTGTGGCTTTGATGACTATACGGATTTGTGCCTGGCTGTGCAACAACTCCGCTTTTAACATAGTCTTCTAGGAACTTGTGCATACGAGTTCCGCGGCCGGCAGCTTCTGTTACAATTTCTTGTGCTTTGGCTTCACCTACACGCTTCTTCCATTCTTGCAGGGCCTTGACCTTTTCGTAAGGTTTAGTCTTGTCAAGAATAGTTGTAACGCTAGGAACTTTGCTGCCATCTGGTGTAGCATATAATCTCTTGCCGTCTACGCTTTCTCGATTGATAGGAGTGTAGTCAAATTTTTCGGTTAATAAAGTCATGACTTTAGTGTACTAAAAAACAACAACAAAGTCAATGATTATTTTCCTAATTTGGTAGCACGTTTAGCCATCTTGCTAACTTCACTTGGCTTGCCTTGTCCCTGTGGTAGTTCTTGGCTGTCCGTATTTTTTAGTACAATACCGTGCCCATCGAACCTATCAACAAGTCCTTTTAGTATTGCATCGGATTGGTCTTGACTATCCCAACGCTGTTTGAAAGTATCATAACTGATATTCATACCGGAAGACCTTAACTTTCGTTGAAGGTCTAGCCAAGTATGTTGTCCGTTTGATTTATGTTCAGCGTCCGAAGCCTGTAAGATCCTTAGTATTGAAACTAAAGGATCTAAGGCCTCATTTACTTTTTTTTTGAATTAAGAAGCATTGAAAGTTTGCGACTGTAGTCGATACTCTCGCGCTTTTCTCTGCCTACTTCTGCGGCTGCTGGTGGAAGTTCTTCTTCGCCGCCGCCCATTGGCATCTCTGGTGATGCTGCTGGAGCTCCCATGTCTGGGCCGCCGATACCTGCTGGAGCTCCCATTGTAGGAGCTTCGCCGCCTGATACTACTGATAGTGCGCCTGATAGGCCTTGACGACTTGATTCTAAGGTTGCATAAAGTGATTCTAGTGCAGGCTTAACAGCTTCTTGGTATGCTTGAGCTACGTCGCTGCCTGATGTTTCTCTTATAGAGTCTAATAGTTCTAATAGCTGTTCAGCCTTCATTGCTGCTACATCTTCTAACCAGCCTGTAACACGGTCGACCATGTCCTTGGTTGCCATAATAATTTCAGCTTTTTGTTCTTCGCCTTCTAATAAAATCCAGCTGGCTACTGATTCATTTAGGTCATAGCGTAATTTTAATTCTGCCTTAAGTTCGTCATTATCACTTTCGCCTAGTCTAATACGGCTAAGAGCACTTCTGATCCATGCATCTGGAACAGAGTGATGTTTAGCACGAGCTACCATGAATGGTGCTGTAGGGTTGCGACTTTCTGTTTTAGATTCTTTTTTCTTCATATCTTTTTTGTCTTCTTTGTGATCATGATCGTCTTCACACTCACATGGCTTACAGTCGCACTTAGGACATTTTCCTTCTTCGCGCTCCATAATTTCCTGATTAATACAGTCGAGGAACAGACGAGTTTTTTGGTATTCTGGGCTTTCTAGAACAGAATCAAAACTTTCGGAAAGTTCTAACTGGCTTATTTTTGTACGTAGTTTGTTACGTGCATCTTCAAGCTGTACATCTGAAAACTGCTCTAAATTAATCTTATAACCAAACTTTTGTGCAAGGCTTTCGTTGAGCTGCTTGCTAGTAACTGGCTTTGAAAATTCTCTGATTTGCATGATTCTTTTCCTAGAAATCTTATTACGTATTTATACAAATGTCCACTTAAACATTCTACTAATTTCATCCTTGTACATACTGGCTCTGATAGTACTTTCTTCAAATTTATTCAATAGTATCAAGTACCTTTCAAAATCCTTGGTTGACTTAAGGTTGTTTGAGTAGATAGTGCTGTCCATATAGTTAGCCCAATACTGATTGTCCAAGGTCTTTACTTGATTGTACTTGACCAGGTTTACCTTGTAGTAGGCTTTGGCTGCTAAAAGCGCACAACTTTTTAAAAAGAAATCGCCGATTACATCTTTGTTCACAGCATTGTATAAAAACCATTTTCCAGACTTACTTTTTTTAATCAAGTAGCCCTTATATAAGATTGTATCCTTGGATACAACAGATACTTCGAGATGCTCATCGAGAGTATGGCTAAACTCTAATGCTAGATCTTCTAAGTTTGGCTTTTTAGATTTCTTGTGTTTCATTGGCAACTACCTTAGGATTACTATCTCCTATCTTAGTTACCAAACTTTTACGAATTAGACCTTGAATCCTGAACTGTTCTTGTTCGCTAAGGTTGGCTAACAGCACTGGTGTCTTGAGCTTTTCAAGTAGCGCCTTTTCTTCATTTGTTGTCCAAATTTCAAAAGCACTGATTAATTCGTTAATTCTCATCGAAGACCTGCAATGCGTAGCATTTCAGCTAGTTCAGTAGAAGATTTATCAGGGCGACTGCTTCTACTTTCTATATGAGTTGTATACTGCCCCGAATCAACAGCATCTTTATTCCACTGATCATCGTGCTGTTTGGCCATGCCATGAACCATGTCCCACATTTCTTTGATCTTAGGACCCATTTGTGAAAGTTCAACTATGCCTGCCTGTTGCTCAGGTGTAAATGTTTTAAATTCTGGAGTTGTAATAGCATCAGCAGCCATCTTTTGTATTTCTGTAAAGAAATCTATGATGTCTGGAAACATCGTAATAAACTCTCCGCTCATACTTCTAAATGTTTGTTTAAAATCTACAGTTCCATCGGGCTTGGCAACAATTAACTTTTTAGCATAAGCAGTAGCATTAGGGTCTTCTTGAGAAATCCGATTCATGAGCTGATCAGCTTTGATTGGAGGCATGTCTTCTCCGGGTGCTTCGGATACAGATTGACTCTGCCCTGAAGTTACAGGAGTTCCAGGCTTTAGCTCATTACCAGCTCCCGGTGCTAGAGAAGCAGTTTTACCGTCAGGGCCTGGCAGTACAGCATCGCCTGTTGTTTTTAATTCAGTGCCGTCAGACTTTTTAATTGTAACTTGCTTACCGTCTGGACTTACTGCACTAACTACACCAATAGGTGTTGTTTCATCTAAGTCCATATCCTCTTTGGGCAACTGTCCTTTAGGACCTGTGCGCTTTACATCGTAGGCATAGGCCTTGGTCATACCAACTTTATCGCCTGGATATGTCTTCTTATATACTTGACCTTGTCCATGCTTCTTAGCGTAGTCTGCACGATTCTGCAATGGATCATCGCCTTCCGCCACACCTTGAGGTTTGGTTGCGGTACTGGTTGGCTTTACTGGTTCAATGTATTTTTTAGGCTTGCTAGCGTACTTTTTAGCTCTAAAGCCTTTTTTATGTTCACCTACAACTTGTTTAACTTTCATGTTTTTCTCCAAGGCTTAGAGCAGAGCTCTGTAAACGATTAATCTGTGTTCTTAACTTGTCTATCTGTCCTCTAGCTCTTAATAGTTTAAACGCTAAATTCTCTACACTAGCTTCCCCGCCGGATTCTAAACCTGCTTGGCGTAATCGTCTTATGTCAGCCATTGTTTCCTTAGCAGTATTTAAGTCGTTTGAGCGTAGTGCTTGGTTTATTCTACTTGCATAGTTACGTGCTTTGCTCTTAATTTCTTTATGTGTTGGATGCGCTGTTATTCTTTTAGGTTCACTTATCCAACGATTATTAAACACGCTATAAATTCCTGCGCTGTAGTGTTGTTGTTTGCTGTCTTGTACGTATAACTCTACATCAATACCGTATATTTTTATATCATGCGTAAAGTTATAGTGATTCTTTTTAGCGTCATACAACTCTGCACGTTCAGTTGTGTGTACATCAGCAACTAAGTGCAGATCTATATCACTGCTGTCGCTATAGTTGTAGCCAGCATTGCTGCCGCTAATTGTTATATCGCGTAGATCTAATTTTTCTACTTTAAGGAATTCTGCAAAGTTTTTTGCAATGATTAATAGTTTGGCACGAACTTCTGGTATTAGTTTGTTATTTTGCCAAAGTTTAGGGTTCAGTTCGGTGTTGACAGTAATAGGCTCTGGTGCTTCTGTAAAATCTTTGATGTACATACATTACCTTATAAACCTACAAATTTTAATATTGTTTTGATATCAATATGACCAACCCATCCGGCACCTGCTGCAAAAGCTAGGCCCATCATTATGTACAGAGTAAACTTATGTTTTTCTTTTTCTAGTTCGCCAAGTTTATTGGCCAATTGGTTATGCTGAGCTGTGCCTTCTGCATGCAACTTGTTAGCATGTTCATAGAAATTATCTCTGTTGGTGCGGTACTCGCCCAACATGGTTTCTAGTTTGGCATCTAACTGATCACGAGTACGATCCAGACAGTCGTGCATGTCTTTAACATCAACCTTAAGATCACCGACCTTTTCTGTGATGTTATCTACTTTAGTTTCTAGTACACTTACACGCTCGGGTAAAGTTGTCAGCTGTGGTATCGCTTCTTTCGTTGCTACTCGTGCCATAATAGGCCGTTCTCCTTATATTAAGTCAGGGTCCGTGTTTGGACATGTGCCTAATTTAGAATGCCTATTGTAGTGTGCCTTGTTGTATATTTATTTACTTTTGATGGAAAACAATATTGGGTCTAATTTCCTTAGTGTTAAAAACTGCATACTTCTGTTGCATCATTTCACTAAGATTAGCAATGTAGGGAACAAGATGGAAATCGTCTTTAAGATAGCCCACCGAATCTCCATTCTTTTCGTAGAGATAGTCTCGCTCTGTACTCCAATCAAAGCGCCATACACGTATAACTTCGTCAGTGTCGAAGCCTGCTAGTCTGCCTCGTAACTCGATCATTTCTGGCTTATGATTATAGATAATATTTGATCTAATGCCCAGAGTCTGCAACATAGTTTGAAAGTTCTGTTCACGCCATCGTGCTTCTTCACGCCCTTCTTCAAACCTATGCTGGCCAGTATTTGTAATGTCAACTAGTGTGTATAGCTTGTAGTCCATGACATATTTAACAGTCGTAAAAAAGCCTGCTTTAAAAGCAGGCTTAGTCTTCCCATCCCGTTGAGAAGTAAAAAACTATTAACCGTGGAATGGAGCAACGAAACCAGCTGGTGCTGTAACTGTTGCAGCTACACCACAACCTGCTTGGATTGCTGTTTCAAAGACACCAAAGTTAGCAGCAGGTGCTAAACCGCCTGATGGAATTGCTGTACGGCTAGTTTCTGTGTCACCAACGTACTGTGTGTCAGTAGCGATGATAACGTTGAAGCTGTCTGGTGAACCGTCTACTGGTGTAAACACAGCCCAAACTTCAGCAGTTTGCTGGATAGCACGAACTGCCTTGCTGAACAAGCTGTTTGCATTTGCATAGTCAACAAAAACGTCAGCAATAGCAACATTTAAAACACTAAGTTGACGTGTGCCAAACTGTGTGCTTGGCTTAGAAATTAGATAGTTAGCTGCAATATCAACGATGTTGCCGCCGTTTCCGATTTGTGATGGCATAATTTTTCTCCTCTTTTTATGCTTTAACTCACACTCTGTGAGCTTTGTATATGTATTTAGTTCGGAGAGAAAAAAATAGGTTTAAACGGTTATTTTTGCCCTGATAAATCTAAACCAGTCGCTAGTACCTTCCTGTAAATGCGGGTACTTTTTAGCCATATCGTCACGGAACTGTGCAAGACGTGGGCTATTAATGCCGCCAACTGCGGCTATAATACTTTCTACATTGCCTAAATCTTCTGCGGTGCGGCCTGGCCCGAGGGCAATTTCTGCTACTTTATCCACATTGCGTGTGATAACTTCGCCCGTTTCACGCTTTTGTAGGGCGCCGCCAAAGCCATTGTATTGAAATGTGCGTGGAGGATGACCTGGAATTGTGTTAATGATGCTGCTCATGGCATACTGCTGATCTTGTCCGCCATACGGGCTATCTTTGACAGAATAGTCATGTTCGTGGTGTTGGCCAATCTCATGTGCATGTTCCATGATCATTAGATCGACTTGAAAATAGGCAGGCAATGGGCCGTTGGCTGTATTAATGTCTTCTCCCATAGGAAATCCTATGTGTACATTTTTACCTATTTGCGTAGCAGGAAACTGCTTGCTCATTAGGGCATGCACGGCTTTCCTAACTCCGGCATCATCCATTTTTGGATCTAGGCGCATGCCCTTTTTCAGTAGTGCTGTATCTACAAACACATCAACATCACCGCTATCAACTTTCGTAGTTCCTTTTTTAGCAAATCTATGCTCGGGATCAAAAGACCCTGCGCCACCTGCACGCCAGAAACCCGGATCTCCTAGCTCTGATAGGATAGGAACTAGTGCTTCTTTTACCTGTAGAAACTGCTGTCTTGTAAGTCGAACTAACACACCATTTGTGGGGTTATCTTTGATACCCATGATGCCTAATTTTTTAAGCGCATTGCCACTCATTCTCTATTTTCCTGAATCTTTTTTACACCGCGTTTAAATTTAGTAGGATCACTACTTTTGATACTGTTAATAAAACGACGTTCTAGTTCAGCTGCTGTTTCAATATCGTAGTTCTCCCTAATCAACTTCATTAGGTTAACAGCACTTTCGATAATATTGGTGCCACGGCTTTCTACAATGAGGTCCGTATTTCGGCTCAATCCAATATCGCTTAATTCTTGTAGTATTGATCTAGTACTTTTACGCATATGGTTTGCTTTATAGTATATTTATGGTATATTACAGTCTTTTTAAATTAAGTCAATAGTGTTGATTTTTTGTGCAACGCATGATACACTTGGGCTAAATATATCAGTAGAAACCATGAGTTTCTAACACAGTTACACAGGAGATCACACATGAAACAACTGTCCGAAAAAATGTTGGGTATATTAGAGCGACTAGCCGAAATGTTTCCCAAGTCACACTATCAAAGCGAACTAGATCGCTTTATCTCATCTAGACATCCACAAAACGCCGCAGACGTTGAACACTTTACCAAAGAGTTCGAGCACCGTACCTCACAAAGGAACTTTATATGAAAAACTTTTTAAACACAATCTACGTTTTCTTTCAAGAAATGGGCAAGGCCAAGGCCGCCACTACACTAGCACGTATGGGCAACTACGAGGCAGCAAAAAGTGTAATGAATGAAAAATAAGTTGCTTTTTTAGAAAAAAGATATATAATACACATACAAACACAGAGGAGACATATTATGTTTACACCAACTTTCTTTATCGATACTATTCAAGATACTAAGCGTATCGTTACTAATCAGATCATCAAAGATCCAACACTCAATAAGGCCGCAATGGACTATATCCAGGCCCAAACAGCATTTGCCAAGATGCTGGTCAATAACGCCATTGATATCAGCAAGTATAGCGTTGAATCGGTTTCCAAGGTTTTATTTCCACAGCCTGTGGAAGTAACTAGAGCAGCTAGGGCTAAGGCTGCTAAAGCCCAAACAGACACAAACACACAAGGAGAATAATATGTCTGAATTTACACCAAAACTACCAGAAGTTAAATTTAATAAGAATGGCTACGAAATCCGTACAGATATCCTAGCAATGGCTAAAGATCTTGTTGAAAGCGAATATCGTGTTAAGTTTCAAGGCTGGGAAATGAGTGCCAAGCGCGATGAAAAGACTGGCCAAGTTATCACTACTGTTGAAATGCCACAATTTCCAGGACTAGACAAAGTTCTAGAGACTGCTGGAAAGATGTACGAATTTGTAAATAGCGGAATTAAGAAGTAATTAGCATCGGCTAAATGCCTTATTTACAGGTATAACCTTTATTATATATTAGGACGGGCACTACGGTGCTCGTTCGTTTTTATGCTATTGATTCTTTCTCAAATAGATCGGGGTTTAGTTTACCCCATTTGCGCATAATAACTGCTGCTTCGGCGTTGGCTTCATTTTCAATAGGGCTACCGTCCTTGCCACTGTCTGCTTCTATACGCCCATCCAAGTCTTGTTTAAAGTGAACTAGCTCGTGTGCTAGTGTGCGGCAAATGTCCATAATATGGCGGTTTTTTACTGTGATAGTGATGTGTTCACCGCCATAGCCGCCAAAGCTCTTGTGTTCAACACTACGCTTTGAGTCAAAGACAAAATCAAACTTGGGAAGTTTGTCCAATTCTAAATGCCGTGCGGCAAACTCGATGAACTTTAACAGGATGCCGTAGGTATCCTTTTTGTTCATTCCTTCCATTAATAGTTCTGTTACTCGCATAATAGTACTTATCTTTTAATAAACCTCACGCCATTGTAAACTTACACGGGCAATGCCGTCTGCTGTGCCAATATTAGTAACTGCTACGACATATATCTCACTATCCGTACTGTCATAGTTTTGAACAATATAATTCTTTTTAGCAGTACCTGGAATGTTGCTAGGAGGAGCACCTGCTGACTTTTGACTGCCTTGTGTGGTTGCAGACAAGAATCCTCCATCGATTGTCTCGCCGTCTGTGTAGGCAGTAGCACCTGCGTTATACTCTACACCGCTGCCGTCATTAACTGGGATCCAATTAGTGGCGGTGGTTAGCTGGCTGATGTTAGGCAGTTTGATCAACTTCCATTCCATATTATCCTGTGTACCAAATACATTGACATTACCTATGCGTACAATCATACGATTGGCATAGCCTCTAAAGGTATTCTTTAATCTAATAGCCAATATAGGAACAGTAGTTCCGTCGTTCATAACTCTATCTGCGGGACTGCTTACATGCCAATCTTGTCCTGCTTCCACATAACCACCTTCGCTGACTACAGTACTACAGATTTGATCAAAGTAAGCGCCTGCGGTTGTACCTGTGTTTAAGATTTCACAACGCACAGGCAAGTTAGGCGTACTCATATAAACTGTAGGTAAACTGTTAGAGTGATGGAACTGGTGACAAGGTATAAATGATCCTTCGTGTACAAAACCTACAGTAACTGATCCAACACCTAGCCATTGAAACTCCATAAACACTAACTGTGTTTTAGTAATGTCTAAAATAAACTGACTTCCGCCTGTGCCGTTACACTGATCAATGTTCCATTGTGCTTGTGTTTTACGATTTTCTACGGGAGCACCAGACACATAACTGCGTATGACCCACGATAGTGTGCCATCCCCTGCTTGTTCAAAGTAGATACCATTGTTATCGTCAAAGTAACCTGTGCGTTTAGTTACATTAGGTGTTGCCGCATAAAAATTAAAACTGCTTAAAATCTGCTGACTCTTACCAGGCATGTAGTGATGATAGAATTTAGTTTGATGTACTACACGACTAGCAGGGTTATTTGTAGTAGTTAATCTTGCACAGGCTTTATTATCTTGAAAAGTTACAGATCCACCATTGAATATCTTATCGATAAACATAGGATCTAATCCGTATAAGTGTTTGTAGTCGCCCAGAGTAAAGGGACTGGACATGCGAATACGACCAAAGGCATCTGTCTGCCCTACCTTAAGTGTAGTACGAAGAACAGGTTGCCCTAGAGCATTGTACTCCATAACATGATGGAGATCACTTAGGTTAGGTTCCCAAGGATGTTCGTAGTTAGTGCTGTTTGGTAATAATACTGGCATTTACAAACCTTAAGCTGCCCATGGACGGCTTTTTTTTAATCCGCCAACATTGGCGTTATCAACTACATTTTTAGTATTGTTATCGCCAATAGCGTACCTAGTAGGAAGTTGGGTAGCATCTGCTGTAGTGTCAGCATATCTGCCTGGTTGGATAACATTTTGTGCTGCTCTATCATTACCTGCTAATGTTAGTTTAGCATCTTGTCTTTCACGTTTAGTTTCTAAAGTTGAAATCCCGTTGTCAGACATATTATTCTCCTCGAGCTAAGAAGTTTGGATACATGCTAATGCTGTTAGATTTAATGTCTGCAGGATGTTTAGGTCCGTTTACTCCGCCGCCAGCGTCACTTGTCACTGCTTCTATGCCTGCATACTTTTCATTAGGACTGTTACTAAAAGGGCTTAGTTCGCCTTCGTCGTTAGCTAAATCTACAATCTGTTTGAACCTACGAATATCATCGTGTTCACAATCTTCAGGTTCTAGCATTTCAGGTGTGTCTGGAATAGGTGTAGAACCTATTGCAATACTTACAGTAGGCTGACTATTGCCGCCTTCAATGTTGTCGATTAAATCTAAAATTCCACGTATGATTTCGTTAGCTCTCATAATATATTCCAGTATGCTATATTTAGTGTTAAATAACTTACTATGATTGACAAACAACCTTTTCAAAACTTAATAAATGAGCTAAAATCTAATGGAAAATATCGTGTTTTTAACGATATTGTACGTGAAAGCGGAAAGTTTCCACAGGCTATATGGTACGGGCCTTATGCAATTAAAAACATCGTTAACTGGTGCTCTAACGATTACTTGGGAATGGGTCAGCACAAGGTCGTCATAGACGCAATGCACACAGCTCTTGACCATACTGGTACAGGATCTGGCGGCACTAGAAATATTGGTGGGACAAGCCATTACCATGTAGCCTTGGAACATGAACTAGCAACATTACATAAGAAAGAACGTGCGTTACTATTCAGTAGTGCCTACGTAGCCAATGAATGGGCACTTATAGCACTTTCTAAATTAGTTCCAAATATAGAGTTTATCAGTGACAGCAACAATCATAACAGTATCATAATAGGAATACAGCATAGCAGAGCTCCAAAAAGCATATTCAAACACAATGATATGGAAATGCTAGAACAGATGCTTAGAGCCAGTCGAGAAGCAGGTAAAACTCCATGTATTGTTTTTGAAAGCGTTTATTCAATGGACGGTGATATCAGTCCAATGCAGGATATTTGTGATTTAGCTGACCAGTATGCTGCTATAACTTACATAGATGAAGTTCATGCAGTAGGTTTGTACGGTAAAACTGGCGGCGGAAAAATAGAAGAACTTGGGTTACAGGACCGCATTGACATAGTTAATGGTACCTTGGGAAAGGCATACGGAACTCAAGGCGGATATATTGCAGGAGATAGTGTTGTTATCGATGCTATAAGAAGTATTGCAGCCGGTTTTATATTTACAACCAGTATGAGCCCGGTTACTTGTGCTGGTGCAATGGCTGCTGTTAAGTACTTAAAAGAACACAACGAAATACGAGAGCGCCATCAAGAACGTGCTGAAAAACTAAAACAAGAATTAAGAAAAGCTGGTATTCCTGTTATGGATTGTAGCACTACACATATTGTTCCTGTTTTGGTAGGGGAAGCTAAACGTTGTAAACGTATGAGTGACGAACTGCTTAACGAATATGGCATTTACGTGCAGCCTATCAACTATCCTACTGTAGGCGTAGGTACAGAAAGATTACGCTTCGCCCCAACACCTTACCACGATGATGGAATGATTGAAGATTTAGTTAACGCACTTAAAACTATATTCAGTAAAGACTTATAAGCTGTGTAACACCAAACACCAGTGCTGCTCTTGTTTGTTGGTCAGTAGCTTCTTGATCTAGCTTGTCGGTGGCAATCAAATCTTCTAAAATTTCTTTGGCTTCGCTTGGACTTAATTGTCCGGCGCCTACCGCTTCATGAACTTGTAGTGCATATCGAGCACGCTCTGCTGCCCATGGTTCACCTGCGTTTGTAATTTCAAATAAGTTCATTAGAATCTCCCTTGTACTGATCCGGCTAAGATATCAGCTTGTTGTTGTATAATTTTCTTTTTAATTTCACAGTACAACGGACTTACTGGCGCGATCTTTAAACGCTCTTGGTATTCTTGTATAGTTTTATCCATTGTGCCAGTTAGTTTAGCAATGTCCCTAGTTGGTTTGCTCTTAGCATAGATATTAAACCATTCTACACTCTTGGCTAATTCATTAATCTGTGCTGTTTGATCACCTTTACAATCAAACCTGCGTGTTTGTTGCTGTATGTCTGTAATAACCTTAGCTTGATTAACATCCCATCGACTTGGAATCTTTTCCATTATGCTTGAACAACCTGTTAAACTTAGAAATGCGAATACTAATAATAGTTTTTTCATTTTTTCTTTGCCCTTCCTGCTTTCATGTTAGCCATCCAATGTGCTAACTGTCCTTTACGGCCGCCTTGCTTGGCAACTTTACGTAGTGTACTTACACTTGCTTTCGTAGGAACACCGTGACGTTTGCTATCGCCTTTGTCCTGTGGATTACGTCCGTCTGCAAAATTTTCAAAAGACCTTATTTTATTTTTAACAGCATCGATAACGTTTGCAACAATTCCAACACGTTCGGGATTTTTGTTTTTAGGTCTATCGCTGGCCACAGGTTGTTTAGGTTTATTAGAGAATACGGTTTGTTTTGGTGCGCTACTAACTGCGCTTTGTTTAGATCCGCTTGGGTTATACTTTTGTCTAACTTGATCAGCAACATCTTTGTATGTTCCCATAGTAGCATGTATACCGTCTGTGAGAGGTTTTCCATTTAGATCAATAATAGGAACACTTAATGCCGATCTAATAGCGTTCCTAACCTTGTCTTGATAAGGGCCGCCGTAGTACTGAGCACCTTTGCCACCACGTGCCGGGCCGTTTGGAAATAACAGGAAGATTACAGTTGCACCTTGTGCTTGTACTAGATTAACTGTATTAGCAACGTTGCGAGCAATAACTTCGGGTGACTTTAAAGGGCGTCCTTGATTGTGTGATAACATGGCGTTGGCTGTATCGTTCGCCCCAACGCATACTAAAACTATTGCACCTCTAGGAACATGATTGATGTTGGCCAGTAGGTCTGGGCTGGTACTGCTTCGGCCGCCGATTGCTAGATTTGTCCAACCTCTGCCACCCATTCGAGCAACAGAAACAGCATGACTATCACCTATAGTGTAGTATCCAGTATTTCCAGATTCGGTGATAAATTCCGTTGCTCTCATTATCTGCTTCCAGTCTGCGCCATTGCTCGATTATATCTATCTTCTTTCTCTTTATTACCCATAGCGTAGAGATCCTTTTGAGAAATTGGATCTATTTCCGAAGACCTAGGAGTCCAAGATTTGCTGGTAATTCCTTTTTCCTGTTCGTAATCCAGTTTGCCAGTACCCATGTCGTAATTGGCAGATGTTTTAACAACCTTGCCAGTTTTATCTTTAGTCTGACTGGTGTTTAACGGGCCTGCGGAATATCGTTGAGTAACATTTCCAGTAGCATGATCAGTTTCCTGATTAAACCCTCCAAACGTTGGACTAATATATTTTAGTAGCTTTCCATCGGCACTAAACAATCTTACACCAGAGCCATCGCCGATTTCATAAGTGCCGTCAGGGTGTGTTTTCTTCTGTGCGCCGTTACCTAAATCTTCTATATTTTCTTTAACAGTTTTTTTAGTCTTAATCCAGTCATCGGGAATTTTGCCGTGTTTTTTGACAAACAAATCATGTAGTTGTTTTGGAGTTATTTTGTGTCGTTTAGCAATAGTTGTCATCATGTGATCTATCGCATCATAGCTATAAGGATTCTTCAAGTCCTTTTCTAGATCCTTGACAGCATCCTCTCTAAGTATTTCAACTATTTTCATATTCGTCCTCAATTGGTGGATAAGGTAAACCAACCATGCCGCAGCCTAGTCTAGCTAGACCTTCAATTATATCTTCAAACAGGACTGTAAGGATTTCTCGGGCGGTCATATCCATTATCCTCGGGGTACACTGGGTACTCGTTGTTTCGCTCGCCCATTATTGGCACCAACTTTGTTTTGCTTCACCAAAATATTCACGAGCGAATCCGTTGCGAATTAATTCGGCACGTAGACTGACTCCGTTCAGAATGATATCTCCCAGTACACGGCCACCAAACTTATCCCATCCATAGAGAACGACTTGGTGTTTCTGTGTAGTTGCAACTGCATTCTTGGTAAACGCAGTTGCGGCTTGTCCTCGCTGATCTTCGCTAGGGCACTGGGCACGGAATCCTTTTTCTGGTGTGTCAACTCCGTAGACTCTGACAGCCAATTCTGGCTTGAGCGGTGCTGGGAGAAAGGGCGCCGCTATGACTACAGTATCGCCGTCATTTATACGGACAATCTTAGCGTCATAGGTTACCCCCTGTGGTGTTTTCTGTGCTAGTGCCATTGTTGGCACTAGCAATAAAAGTGTTAGAAACTTTTTCATTATCTAGTTCCTGTATAGAACTATTTACCTTTAAAAGCTATTATTAAACCACCCTATTTTCTTACCGTCTGCGATGCGCTGGTCATACTCCTCTGGAGTGCTGGGAAAACGCCAAGCCCATACAGCTACTAGAGCCATAAAGATACCGGTATAGATAATGCCTCTAGCAGGAACACCGCTAGTAAACATTAGAATTAAGCTAACACTCATGCTAGCTAACATAAAGAACTT
>JACCDK011109476.1_pt1 | contig 36840 bp, 37 predicted proteins | sample 7445871 | NCBI WGS metagenome assembly JACCDK01 (sample SAMN15323436, study PRJNA562643) | freshwater metagenome | isolation source: river surface water | place: USA:Blue River Watershed | collected 2017-08-15 | reverse complement strand
CTGGCAGTCAAACTCATCGACATCAACCCGAATGAATATGGTTACACCACCATCATTCCAGGTTTCGGTTTTCTGCCTGACCTGTACACCGAGCCGTTTGTCGCAAACTGGAAGCTGAACCGTCGTGAAGCAGTCTCTGCTGAGGTTCCAGGCGTTCGTATTCCAATGAACGGTTTCATGGGTTCCGTTGGCGTGATGCCAGGCGAGCCTGAAGTCGACAAGTGGCTCGCTCGCGAGACACAGTTGGGCAAAGCCGGCGGCGTTGCACTGCCACCTGAGCCAACCAGCGCACGTCCCGCTGATATTTGCGGCCCTAACGGTAGCCACAAGGACAAGTGCCTGCGTACCATCCCACCGCGTGAAAACGGCGGCAACATGGATGTCAAGCAAATGGTCGAAGGTACAACACTGCTGTTGCCATGCTTCGTTGACGGCTGCGGCTTCTTCATCGGCGACGTGCACTACGCGCAGGGCGATGGCGAAGTGGCAGGTACTGCAATCGAAATGGGCGCAATCGTGACCGTTCAGACCGAAATCCGCAAAGGCATGGCATCGGTCGTCAAGCAGCCGCATTTCGAAGGCGGTTCGCAGCTCAAGAAACTCGAGCCAGACAGCTTCCACGCAACGGTTGGCTATCCATTCAAGAATGCTGGCGAAGTGCCACCGCAGTGGACTTATCTGGACAGCGAAAAGATCAAGCCGCTGACCAACCTGTCCAACGACGTCACACTCGCAGCGCGTAACTCGCTGATTCAGATGCTCGACTGGCTGCAAGCCACCAAAGGTCTGACCAAAGAGCAGGCATTTGTTGTTACCAGCGTCGCTTGCGATCTGCGTATCAGCAACGTGGTTGACGTTCCTAACTACGCTGTGACGACAATCTGCCCAACAGAAATCTTCGGCAAGAAGTAATTTCTGTGGTATTGAAGTACAAAGAAGAGCGAGGATTTTCCTCGCTCTTTTTTTAAGTAGGCATTGAACGACACTGGATTCCGGCTGTCGCCGGAAAACGGTCGTTGTTGAGCTGACATTTCCGCCGTCATCCCGGCGAACGCCGGGATCCAGTGGCTTTCGTTGTATTTCCAACGATCTGATACTCACAAGCACGACGCTGCTTCAGCATTTCCTCAGGATGAACCATGCAAAGAAGACGATTTATCGGTAGCGCAGCAGCGATACTCGCAGCCGGACTCTGGCCAGTAGCACAAGCACTTGCACACACGCCCTATGCGCAATGGGATCTTTTCCGCAAACGCAATCTGCAGATATTGACATCGCACAGTGATCTACCGGGTGACGACATTGGAGAAGAGTGGGTCGATTTTCTGCGCAAGAAATTGCCGCTATCGCGCGCCATGGTGAGCCGTGCACGCGATGTGGCGCGAGTGGCTAGTCTGCTCAAGACAGATCAATCCAAACTGGCGGTGCTTTCGTATCAGCACGCCCAGGCGATGATGACGGGCGCCGCGCCTTTTGAAGAATATCCCAATATGCCGCTACAGATCATGTTTGACAATGGCACGCATGTCTTGGTCACGCGTAATGATCTGCCCTTGCATCATGGCTTTCTCATTGCGGTGACACTGCTCGAAGCTGCGGGTCCCTTGCACTTGACGGTACCTATGGAAGGCAAGTTCGGGATGAAGGTACATCCCGGTGCGCGTGCTGCAGCACTGGGCGAGAAAGTTGAATTGCCTGCTTCGGAAGCCAAGTAATGCGGGGAAGTTCGCTCATGTCCGCTTTGAAGATCATGCAATCCGGAGTTCTGTTTCTGGGTTTGCTGATGTCTGTGATGAACGTAGAGGCGCACGATGCCATCAGCGCCGATGCGCGCAAGATTTACTTGTCCCGACTGGATGAGTTGACGCGTACGGCACAAGGTAATGCCCCAGCTGCAGTCCGGGCGAATGCCTGGCTGGAGGTGGGCAAGACCCTCGATGAAATACGTGCGCTGCTCAACGAAGACATCATCAGTCACGGCAAGACGCAAGGCCTGGAGACTTCAGTACTGGTCAATATGCTCAATGCCTCAGTGCATAAACTCCAGCTCTCGCCACAGACGCGTTTGTATTTATCTGACCCACGTCCGTATCGCGAATCACTTGCGCTGGATCCGCGCGGCAAGCAGGCAGCGCTCGTCCGCTTCCTCTTGTTCAAGTACCACTTCTATGACAGCTTCGTCGATCACCCGCTCAAGCCCATCAATCAAAGCAAGGAACGATTGCTCGAGATGATAGGCATCGGTGAAAGTTTGCTGACCCTGCGTGATCCTGCGATTGACAGCGAAGAGGTGCATTTCATACTGGGTATTCATTATTTGCAGGCACTTGATTCCGGCGCGGTCCCCAAACCTAAATGCCAGACGCGTGTTAGCGAGTTGTTGAAAAAATTTCGCAGTCAGTGGCCGTCAAGTTTGAAGCTGGCTACCCTTGAAGCCCTGTCATCGCCATGAGGCTATTGCAGCTGTTATGTCACTTGCTGATCATGGGATTGCTGTTGCCCCTGACGGCGGCAGCGCATCAGTCCGGCAATAGTTATCTGCGAATCAGCAGCACCGAAGCAGGAGTGTCGGTGCAGATTGATTTCGCGGTACGCGATCTGAATAGCTTGCTGCAGATACCCCCGGACAAGCAAAAAGAAATCCGTCGGCACGAACTCGAAGAAATGCGGGACAGGCTTGCGGCGCTGGTCGGCGAGTCGCTGACGCTGGAGGCAGATGGCGATCCACTGTCGCTGACCTTTCAGTCACAAGAAGTCACCGTGCACAATGACGGGCTCTATGTTCGGCAGATACATACTGCATCCGCATTGCCAGCCAACGCTGCTTATCTGCTGGTGCATTATGGTTTTTTCAATGAAGAAGAAAAAGTCGCGCGCGCTTTCCTGAAGCTCAGTAGTGGACCGCTGGAATCCACCTCTGTGCTTGATCCACGCCATGCGGTGCAGCGTTTGCCCTTGCGCGAAATCGCGTTGGCCGAGGCCTTGTGGACTTATGCGCGCGAAGGGGCCTTGCATATTTGGAGTGGCCCCGATCATCTGTTGTTTCTGTTGTGCCTGTTGCTACCGGGTCTAGGATTGGCGGCATCACGCGCAGCGACCTTGTCATCTGAATTGACAGCATCGGCGCCAGCGCGCGCTTCAGTGAACTCGGGTTTGCGTGCTGTAGGTATCTATGCGCTCAAAGTGGTGACGGCATTTACGCTGTCGCACTCCATCACGCTGGCAGCGGCCGCGCTGGACTTGATTACCTTGCCAGACAAACTGATCGAGTCCGCGATTGCGGCTTCCATCATCGTGTCTGCATTGCTCAATCTGCGTGGCGGCGAAGGCAGACAGTCATGGAAACTCGCGCTGGGTTTTGGCTTGATTCACGGGATGGGTTTTGCGAACGGATTACGCGAGTTGGGGCTGTCCTCTTCGCATTTCATCGAAACCCTGGTGGCCTTCAATCTGGGCGTGGAATTCGGGCAGCTCGTTGTGGTGTTGGCGGCTGGCTTGCTGCTCTGGCCGGTACTTGGCAATGAGCGCGTGACTAGATTGATTCAGCGCTGGGGATCGATGGGTATTTTGCTGATGGCTTGCGTATGGCTGGGGGAGCGGGTGTTGGGGTAGGGTAGAGTGCGCTGTATGCCAGAGGAGTCTCGGCGTGGGCTCGTTACTGTACGGAAGACGCCCAATAATTTTTGTTTGGTATTCAACGAAAGGCACCGGATCCCGGCGAAAGGTGGAGCGGGGATTTCAGACCGCATGCGGTCTGCCCGCGCAACGGTCATGGCGTACTCGCCATGGCGCGCCCTGCAAGGGGGGATTCAGTGTCGTTGCTTTACCGAAGAAGCGCAACTCAGCAACTACATCACGTCTTCGACAGCGCCTGATCAATATCCCAAAGAATGTCATCCACCGATTCAATCCCCACCGCCAGACGTATCAGGTCAGGTGGTACACCGGCGGCGATCTGCTGTTCTTCCGATAGCTGACGATGCGTGGTGGACGCAGGATGAATCACCAGCGTCTTTGCGTCACCAATATTGGCCAGATGCGATAGAAACTCCACGTTCTCGATGAACTTTTGGCCCGCCGCAGCGCCACCTTTGACACCAAACGACAGCACGGCACCTGCACCTTTGGGCAGGTATTTTTTAGCCAGTTCGTGATACTTGTTGTTCTTCAGTCCCGGATAATTCACCCACGATACCTTGGGATGTGAGGATAGATACTCGGCGATTTTCAGGGTATTGCTGCAGTGGCGTTCCATACGCAGGTGCAGTGTCTCCACGCCTTGCAGCAGCATGAAAGCATTCATGGGCGAGAGTGCGGGACCGAAGGTGCGCAATCCCTCCATGCGGCATTTCATGGTGAAGCCAAAGTCGCCAAAGGTTTCATAAAAGCGCACACCGTGATAGCCGTCTGAAGGCTCAGTCATGGTGGGAAATTTCCCATTACCCCAATTGAATTTGCCTGACTCTACGATGATGCCGCCCATCGTTGTGCCATGCCCGCCTAAAAATTTTGTCGCCGAGTGCATGACCACAGCGGCACCCCACTGAAACGGACGGCACAGGTAGGGGCTGGCGAAGGTATTGTCGATAAACAGAGGCAGATCCGCTTGCGCTGCGATCGCTGCCACTTTCTCGATATCCAGCACATTCATGGACGGATTGCCTATCGTTTCTGCGTACAAGAGTTTTGTCTTGGGCGTGATCGCACGGGCAAAATTTTCCGGATCATCCGAATCCACAAAAATCGTGTTGATACCCAGCTTGCGGAAATTCACATGCAGCTGTGTGTGGGTGCCGCCATACAGCGTGCGCGCAGCGACGATCTCGTCACCGGCTTCGCACAGATTGAGCATTGCAATCATCTGCGCGGCCATGCCGCTGGAGGTTGCTACCGCAGCGCGCCCATCTTCAAGGGCGGCCACGCGCTCTTCCAGCACCGCGACGGTGGGATTGGAAAGGCGTGAATACACATTGCCGAAGGTTTGCAGATTGAACAGACTGGCCGCATGCTCGGCACTATCAAACACATAGGAGGTCGTCTGATAAATCGGCACCGCTCTGGCGCCGGTGGCTGCATCGGGTATCTGACCTGCATGCAGGCAGAGCGTATCGAAGTCGTAAACGTGATCTTTGGACATAGCGTAGGTATGCAAAAGTCAACTAGAAGGCGCTAACAAGTCGCTGGCGGTGTTGGAAGTGCCTTGCCATGAATGGATAGGCTCTCAAGATTAAACCGGTCGGCGGGATGAAATGATGCGCGTATTCACACCAAACCAGCCCAGACCACCAAACAATCGCGCGTATTCGATTTTGACGCAGCGATCCATGACCACTTCCAGACCGGCTGTTTCAGCAATCCGGCCGGCTTCTTCGTTGATCACACCGATTTGCAGCCAGAGTGTTTTCGCGCCGATGGCGACGGCCTCTTGTGCGATCGGTGCGCAATCGGCGCTTTTGCGAAATACGTCGACGATATCGACTTTATCGGGAATGGATTTCAGGTCAGGGTAGCAGCGCTCACCCAGAATTTCGGTGTACTTCGGATTGACCGGGATGACCTTGTAGCCATGCTCCTGCATATATTTCGCAGCGAAATAAGAAGGCCTGAACCAGTCTGCCGATAGCCCGACCACGGCAATCGTATGACTGTCTTTGAGGATGCGGCGCAATTGCGCTATCGTGCTCATGGCGTTGTCGGCTCCATAGAAAGAGGATGAACAGCAACAGTCATTGTAAACACTCCCGACCCGCGCGCATTCCAATCTGTAAAAGCCAATGATTTCTGAGCTTACTCCAAACGCTTGCATTAAATGCAATTTTGGATCATGGAATTGAATAGGGGCTGCGTTGACAGTTTCACTATGCTATGTTTCAATCAGGAAACATTGGGGAACTGTAACTGCCTTCTTTCAGGCGGCCGCAGAGCCTCCAGCCCACTCACCATCCGAGGATATGCCGACCGCATGCGCCAGCTGAATCCCATCATTGGCAACAGCCAACCGATGCGCGAGATCCGTAAGCTGATCGAGACGATCGCGGATTCTCCTGCGACGGTGATGATCAACGGCGAATCCGGCACCGGCAAGGAGCTGGTCGCGCAGGCACTGCATTATCAGTCGCCGCGTGCTGATGCTAATTTCGTGCCTCTCAATTGCGCAGCAATTCCAAAAGAACTGATGGAAAGCGAGTTGTTTGGTCATCGCAAGGGCGCGTTCACGGGCGCGCTGGCCGATCGCGTTGGACGTTTTGAGCTCGCCCACGGCGGTACATTGTTTCTGGATGAGATCGGCGATTTGTCGCTCGACATGCAAGTCAAGCTCTTGCGGGTACTGCAGGAACGCACGGTCGACCCTGTTGGTTCATCACGTCCGGTGGAAGTTGATGTGCGCGTGGTGGCAGCAACCCACCGTGATCTTGAGGCTGAAATTGCAGCGGGTCGTTTTCGCGAAGACTTGTATTACCGTCTCAATGTCTTGCCTGTTATTACGCCGCCGTTGCGCGAGCGTGGTGACGATATTCTGCTGCTGGCAAAACACTATGCCGAGAAATTTGCCTACAAGAGCGCGCCAGTCACTTTCTCGCCGGATTTTGTCGAGGCACTCAAGGCCTACGAATGGCCGGGCAATGTACGCGAACTCTCCAATCTGATTCATCGGTTTTCTACCCTGTTCTCAGGACAAAAGCTGTCGCTGCGCAGTGTGCCCGCAGCTATGCTGCCCAAGGGTTTGCAGAAATTGCAGCTCGAGCGTGGTGATGCTGTGATCGAAACTCACGAGCCGCATGCCGCCGACGTATTGCAAATGTTCGCTGTCGGAGACAATGATGCCACGCTATCCGATGCAGTCGCTGCCACCGAGCCCGAGCATAACCATGTAGAAGACATTATTCGACTGGCCCAGGGTGGGCCGGTATTGCCGCCCGAGGGCCTCTCGCTCAAGGAACGCATGGCAGAAATAGAGCGCGCCTTTATTGAGCAGGCACTGGACCGTTCGGATGGCAATGTCTCAAAAACTGCGCGTCTGCTGAATTTGCAACGCACCACGCTGATTGAAAAAATCGATAAATACCGACTGCGTTCTGCCTGAATCGAATTTGCAGTCAGCCTGAGAACCTGTCTCTTCAGGCCGTTGCGTCCTTGGCAGAACTTTGTCGTACGTCTTTAGCAGTCAGCCCTTAAGTCATAAGCGTGATCTTTTGCGCCTCACTGAGCCTGCCCATTATGGATATTGCAAGTATTGTCGGTGTTGTCGGTGCGCTGCTAGTCATCGCCATTGCCACCGGTGGCGACTTTGTGCGCTTCATCGATTTGCCATCGATACTCATTGTATTTGGCGGCACCTTTCTGTGCGTACTCGCAAAAAGCTCAATATCGGAATTCCGTGATGCCTACAAAACTGCGCGCGAAATACTCACCAGCCAGCCGACGCCACTGCCCGAGTTGATTGACGAACTAGTCGAGATTGGGCGCATCGCACGCTACGACGATCGCTGGATGATTACACTCGAAGATCGCGAATACACCGATCCCTTCATCGCCAAAGCAGTTCGTATGTGGGTCGATGGTATTGAGCACGGCGTGCTCAAGGATGCCTTGCTGCGTGAAATTGCCGAGGTCAGACTGCGCTTCGACAATGCGCGTGATTTTTTCAGCTATGCACAAGAACTGGCGCCGGGCATGGGCATGATAGGCACCTTGCTTGGTCTGGTACTCATGATGGGCAATATGTCCGATCCGCGATCGATCGGTCCCGGTATGGCAGTGGCCTTGCTGACCACACTCTATGGCGCGGTGCTCGCGAACGTGCTGCTGGGCCCGCTGGTGCAAAAAATCATGGGACACGGCAAGCGCGCGCGTCGTAACTATGAACTGGCAATGGCCGGTGTCCTGTTCATTCACCAAGGTGGCGATCCGCGCTTATTGCCGGATCTCTTGTTGGGCAACGCGCTCCCCCAGCAAGCCGAACCCGAAGCACCGATGGCGAACGAAGCAGATGAAGAAAAGGCCACTGCCGAATGAGCACGGCAGCAGCAGAGGCTGAAGAAGAGTCGGCAAAGGTCGTCTCGTTGTTTGACGCGCTGATGCACGAAGAGTACGAGCAGCCAAAGCGACACGGTTCACCTTTGTGGATGACGACCTTCGCGGACATGATCACGCTGCTGTTGGCTTTCTTTGTTCTCATCCTTTCTTTCTCCGATCTGAACGTCAATCGTTTCAAAGACGTTAGCGGTTCTCTGCAAAAATCACTCGGTAAGCAGGACGCGCTGCCCACCGTCGTTGCACCGCCCGCAGAAACACAACTCGTTGCCGGCCCCACAAAAGAAACAGCGCCGCTGCCCGAGCAGCTGGCGCGTGACCTGGGCACATTGCAGAAATCACTGTCGATGGATCTGGTCGGTAAAAAAGTGCAACTACGCACAGAAAACGGCAAGCTGGTTTTACAGTTGCCTGCGCGTGGCAGTGGCATCATGCCGCAGGAAATGGTCGATCTGTATGGTCGCATTGCCGATGCGCAGGCGCAGGTGGAAAGCCGGGTTGAAATCCGCGAGGGCGGTGATGAAGATGAGCAGCGCAACGATACGGCGCGTCAGCTCAAGCAGTTACGCGAAATGCTCGCCAGCGAAATCGCCAAGGGTGAGGCGCAGGTCGAGCGCGATGGCGAGCGCATCGTCATTCGGATGGTGGTGCAGGGCAGTTTTTATTCAGGTAGCGCAGATCTGTCACCCGACTTCATGCCCATGTTGAAAAAAATCGGTCGCAGCATTGCCGCTGCCGGTGGGCGCATTACGGTGGAAGGTCATACCGATGACATACCGCTTAATGGCCATAACCGCTATCGCTCGAACTGGGATTTGTCGGGTGCCCGCGCTGCGTCAGTCGCCGATTATCTGACTGAGCAGGCCGGCGTGCCACGTGAACGAGTGATCGTGCGAGGCATGGCGGATACCAAACCCCTCGCGCCAAACGATACGCGCGAAGGCCGCGCAAAGAATCGCCGGATTGAAGTGTTGGTGGATGCGTTTGGTGCCTAGGCTATAAGCAGCCACGATATCGTCGGCAGAGGCATCGGCAGCCGATACATCTCACCCCGAAAAATACTTATCCAAAACATCGCACCAGGATGTGAGCTGCAGATGTCGCCTCGTCCGGCGCAGATGCTCGCTTCGTTACTATCAGCTGCGTAGATTGCGAGCCAAGTCGTTATAAAAATTCACCAGTGTTTTCAGCAGATTGGTCGCCATGTCGGAGAAGGTGGTGTAGCGCTGAGTAATTGAGGTAACGAACAGGGTCTGGTCGGTACTGCGCTGAGTGAGCAGTATTTGTTTTTCAGCGTATTCGCCGCGTAGGCTTTTTTTGAGGTCGTCGGTCATGCTCGCGATGAAAGGTGTGCTCGAGAGTGCCTCTCGGACCACGAATTGGCTACCGGAGGCTTGTCGGTCGACGTAGAAAATGGTCCCTCCCGCGTTTTGAAAAAATTTTCCGATGTCAGCAGTCGTTATTATTCTTGAGCCGAAATTGGGTTCCTGTATTGGTGGATAGTCACCGAACATGGTGACATAAGGATTAGGTGTTCCAATAGGTGTGCTGAGGCCGTTCGTGGTGTATTCCGTCATTTCGTATCTTGCCTTGTCGTAGTATTTTTCTACGCTAGGCCCCAGCGTTGTGACGGGTGGCGTCACACCAGAGGGAAGTCCGGTCGTGTTTATGAGTGCGTTGGTGGCTTCGATTAGAGTTGGTCCATTGATCGTATTTTGCATTAAATCTCTTTCTGCAGCGTCTTTGGGTATGAAAAACAACTTTACCTGCTCCGGTGCAAGCGTTGCTCGGCCATTGCCAACGTATTCGTAAGAAACTGGTTGACCACTCTGGTCGCGATAAACTACCAAGTCACTTACACTTCCGCCGGTTCCTGGTGTGGTTCCCTCAACGAGCTTTGGTTCTAAAATAAACCAAGAGGTTTTGTCGATTGGACTGAATTCTGGGGGCAAAAGAATTGCGGCCCCAATTCTTGAGTTAATGTAATTTTGAGACTCAAGCGAAGGTTTCGCAGATATCAGAGTTGCGACCGAATCAATGATTTTGCGATTTCTTTCTTGCTCTGCTTGAGTGAGTGATTGTCCATCGAATCTTAGTGGGTTGACCGTAGCTTTTGACAGGTCTGTGTCAGTAATATCATTAGCGATCGCAATGCTAATGCCATAAATTGGATCTCGAATGGGAATCACACTCATATCAACTTTATCAAGTTCTGAGGATAAGGTAGCCCACTTCTCAATCCTCCCCGGCCAAAGCCCAATCTCCTCATTAATCAGCTCAATCGCATCAACGATGTTGTCCAGATTGTTTTTTTCGGTTTTCAGCGAACCGAACAACTGCGAGGCCGTGTACGCGAGTGTGCCAACGGTCTGATTGGCGAGGTTGATGCTGGTTAGATCAGTCGCGGTGGTGATGTCGGACTCGGTATTGGCCAGTTCCCAAGGCGTGTCCAGCCCCTCGGTGATGATGATGTTCGGCATGCGGATTCCCCTGAGGATATCGGATGATCTGTTGTGAATCGGTCACTGGTAGTGACGTAATCAGATCAAAAGTTCCTGCAGCAAAAATGGACACGACCGGCGTGAGTGGCCGGTCGTTTCAGAAAGATAGCGGGGCAAAAGTTGCGCGATGGCGACATCGCGCAGGGCAGTGGTTTACTCGGTCTTGCTGGCTGGCTTTGTATAGGATGGAACGCCATCCACCGAGGCGGCTGCGTTCGGTTTGGATTGCTGGCGGTTGTAGGAAACCGCACGGTCTTTGTCCTTGCTGTTCTCGCGCTCACGGGCAAGCTCACGCTCGCGAGCGAGTTCTCGTTCACGGGCGACTTCTCTCTCTCGGGCAGCCTCTCGTTCGCGCGTCTGCTCGCGTTCTCTGGCGGCTTCACGCTCGCGGATGCGCTCCCGCTCGCGAGCCAGTTCGCGTTCTTTGTCCTTGATTTCCTTGTCACGTCGGGCGTTGGCAGCCGCCAGTTCCTGCGCCGCTTCTTTTTCCCGCTGCTTTTGTTGTGCTGCAATCGACTCGACATCTTTTTTGATCACATCGACGTTCGACACCGAGCCCTGCAAACTGTTGACCTGGGATGACAATTCCCGCACCGCGCGCGATTGCTCCTTAAGCAGGGTATCAAGACCGCTTAGCTGCTCGAGCAGGGCGGCTTCTTCACTTTCCGATTTGGCGGCCGACATTTTCTTGACGTTGGCTGCTCTGTTGGGCACCTGCGTTGTCTTGGCTGGGGCGTCGGATTTATCTGAACGCTCGGCTTTTTGATCGGCTTTCTGTTCAGATTTTGCTGGCGGCTTTTCGGATTTCTGAGGTGCCGCTTTGGCCGGTTCTAAGGGGGCCTCGGATGGTGCGGCTTCCTTGCGCGTAAGCGGTTTGCCTGAATCAACCAGACGGCCGATTTTGTCTTCGATGGCCTGCTGTACGGACTGCGTATTTTCTTGCTTGAGGTTCAGCTCTTCGAGGGCGGCATGAATGTCGTCCATGGTTTCCATGCGGCGCTTGAGATCAACCGCGCGCTTGCCCACGGCCAGAAGCATTTCGTCGAGTTGCTCGACCTTGCCATGCAGCTGCACGGTCATGAAGCTGAAGGTGCCGGCGGTACCCACCAAGACAGCGGCGGCCAGAGCGAGAACGACCTTGGCCTGCATGCTGGTTTTTTTGGCGCCATCAATGAGCTTTTCTGCTGCTTTGTTGACGTGGGTGCCGGTGGTGGCGACCGCAGAAGCCGAGCGATTGGCGACTTCGGCAGCATCGAGCACGATACTCATCAGAGATTCGAGCTGCTGCGATGCCGAGCGATTGTTCTCGACCAGAATTTGTACCGCTTCAAGCGCGCGCTTGGCGGTATCCTGCGGCACCGCAATCGTGCCATCGGGCAGGATCGTGTCCCCGGAGGCGGCAGCAGCTTCTGCTTCACTTAATGCCGGCGGCGGTGGTGCGGGCGTAAAACCGTCACCGGCGGCTGCCGAAGCGGCCTGATCGTCTTTGGTGTCGTCGCTCATCGTCCTATCCGTTTCCCAAGTCTCTTGACTGCATCTTCAAGTACATCCAGTTGCGCGCTGACCTTGGTGGTCATGGCGCCCAGATTTTGTATCCGTTCTTCCAGATGTATCGATAGCACCCACGGTGCCGCGTTTTCTTCGGTCATGAACACCATGTCCGGTTCTGTCGGTTCCTGCACCGCCTCTGCGGCCACCGGCTGATCTTCGGCCTGCGTGTCGTGCTCGCCGCTACCGGCAACATCAGGGATATCGGCCCAGTGGTCCTGTAATTTCCGCTGGTCTGATGGGCCTTCACCATCTTCACTCTGGCGCACCAGCGCTTTGCCTTCGGCGTCACGCATGTCGCGAATGTCAGACGGACCATCACCATCGTGCGCACCGGCTGTTATCTGCGGACCATCGGCATCCCGCAGGGCTCGCGGATCCGAAGGCCCCTCGCCATCGCTTGCTCCGGCGGGCGCTGCCTTGCCATCGGCATCCAGCATGGCGCGCATGTCGGAGGGGCCATCACTATTACCCGTGCTGCCCGATATGGCCTCGCCTTGTGCGTCTTGCATGGCGCGCTGGTCACTTGGGCCATCGCCGCTGCCATTGCCGGTGGTGGCACCGCCGCCGTTGGCATCGCGCATCGCGCGGAGATCCGAATCACCATCATGCTTGTGCGCGTCTGCTACTGCCGCGGCATTGCCCGCGGCATCGTGCATTTGACGTATCTCGGCATCACCGCTGCCGTCACGCAGCGATCGTGTGTCCGTTGGTCCGCCTTCCTGATCTTTGACGGCGCGCTGGTCGCTCGGTCCTTTCGCCGCCCTGACTTTCTTGCGTGCGTGTCCCTCCGCAGCCGCGACTTCGACGTGTTCGTCAGACCGAAAGACCTGCGATTCTTCTTCAGACATGCGCTACCTTTTCAAAAACGCGCGGCGCTGTTAACGATTGGCCGGCTGCAGCACACGCTGCAGAGGTCTCACTGGCCGCAGCCAGGGATCCGACGGTATGCCATCCTTGCGCACGAAGGTTTCGGCTTCCTTTCGGTTCGCAAACGGCCCCGAAACTAATATGTAACGCACACCCTTGTTCGGCGAGGTGACCGCAGCGATCTTGGCGCCCGACAGCGCGCGGTAATTCGCACGCCATTCCTGCGCCTCGGCCATCGTTTTCACCGACACGTGTTGCACAAAAATGCTGCCAGGCGGTGCCTGACGGATCATCTGGTCGACCCCTCGCTCAGAGCGGGGTGCGAGCGGATCTTCCGCGGCTGCCTTTGTCGAGGCCTCAGCCGCGTTTGTAACGCTGGCCGGTGCTTCGGCGGGCTTGGCTTTATCCGCTGGTTTTGCGGGTGCGGTGTCGGTCGATGTCACGACATCTGCGGCCGGGGGTGGCTTTGCCGTCCCGGATTCACTCTTGTTAGCAGATGAATCGGCGGCAGGCGCGGGAACTGAAGTCTTCGTTTCGGCCGCTGGCGCTGATTCTGGCTTTGGCTCAGGTTTGGCTTCGGGCTTGGCTTCGGGCGGCACCGTGGCGGGCTTGTTTGCCATTTGTGCCACCAGGCTCATCATCCAGGAGGGCAGAGTTTGTTTCAGGGTTGGCGAGTTTGCCAGCATCGGGGCGAGCCGTTGCGGAAACAGCAGCGCGATCGTGCCGATCGCAACGGAAATTAGCAGCACAATGGCCAATAGCCAGCCCAGCATAGTTTTCATGAATGGGCGCTGGGGGGGCTCGGCAAATACGGATGCCGGCTCAAGATCCTCGGGCGCGTCATCGCTGGCACTTGAAGCCTGCAGGGAATTCTGGGCGGACGAATTTTTCCGGCTATTGGCATCCGACGGCTGATGCTGGAAGTTTCTCGGCTCTTCGACCGTCTGCGGGACTTTGACTTCGGCAAAGCCGGTGGCGGCCAATACTTTTTTGACTTCGACTTCGAAGCCCATGGCACGGGCGACTGTAAGCAGCGATTCGCCCTCGGCGCGCGTGGGTTGTTCCAGAGGCCAGCGCAGCAGGCGTTGGCCGAAATTGTCCAGACTTTTTTCGTGCTGCGCTATGCCCGTGCGATCCATCAGCAGTACCAGAGACACATTCGCGCCGGGGAAATCCTGAACCAGTCGCGCCAAGAGCTGCAGATCGCGCGCGCTGATGGCTTTGGCATCATGGGCGATCAGCACGCGCCGTGGCGCAGGTGAGTTTTCGCCATTGCGCGCGTCCTCCAGAGAGAGTCCGCCGAGTATTTGGTTGAATCGATCGAGCAGCGCCTCGGTGTTTTGAGGCAGGAAGACCTCGATCTGCAGATCGGGCATCTTGCGCAGTTTGTTGATGACGATACGACCGTAGTGATCAAGAACGCCGTCATGGCTGCTCGATAGCGAGAGCGACAGGCTTTGCCGTTGCACAGCCTGCATCACGTAGTCGAAACGGCGGCGATCTGCAGTACGAAGGAAGATACCTTCGCTGCCAATCGAGTCGTCGCTCACGTCCTGTGCAGTATCGATCATGATGTCGCCTCTTCATTTTCCAGCTTGCCGTTGGCATCGAACTGCATGTTGGGCGGTACCGTGGGCTGTGGACGCTGCACCGGCGGCGCACCCGGCCGCACGCTGGCAAGGTTAAATATATACGCAATGACCTGCGCGACCGCATAGTACAGGTCTTCGGGTACGGGGCGCTCGACGTCGGTGGTGAAGTAGAGCGCACGCGCCAGTGGCGGCGCCTGGAAAATTTCGATGCCGTGCTTTTCTGCCTCTTCACGGATGCGCGCTGCGACTGCATCGGCACCCTTGGCCAGCAGTATCGGCGCGCTGTCGCCATTCGGGTCATAGGACAGCGCAACGGCGAAGTGTTCCGGGTTGGTGATGACGACGTCGGCATCCTTGACGCGATCGATCATGCGCGCATTGGACATCTCGCGCTGGCGGCGACGGATTTGCGCCTTGACCTCGGGGCGACCCTCCATGTCTTTCATCTCGTCCTTGATTTCCTGCTTGGTCATGCGCATTTGCTTCATGTGCTGCCATTTCTGGAAAGGCACATCAATGAGCGCGATAATGATCAGCGAGCAGGCCATGATCAGCGCCGACTTGGATAGCATTTCACCGGCGACTTTCATGCCGGGTTCAAAAGCCATCTTGCCTAGCGCATCCAGTGTGGCGATATTGTCTGACAGCACCCAGATAACGACGCCCGCAACCAGGAAGAATTTCAGCAAGGCCTTGGCCAGCTCGACCAATGCCTTGGTACCGAACATGCGCTTGATGCCATTAAGTGGATTGAGTTTGGATGCTTTTGGCGCGACAGCTTTGAGCGAAAAAAGATAGCCACCGGTCGCACCCGATGCAGCAATGGCTACTGCTGCGGTCAGCAGCAGCAGTGGTGCGATCAGGATGAAGCTCTCGAAAATCTCATGCGCGAAAATCGCAGGCAAGAGATTGGGTGAGTGCACGATCTTGCGATCAAAATTAAAACCGGATGCAAAAGCCTCGGCCAGTTTGGACACCAGCACGCCACCGGTGAGAAAAAGAAAACCGAGCGCAGCAATCGTCACCGCTGCCGCAGGCAGTTCGGTGGAGCGCGCAACCTGACCTTCCTCGCGGGCCTTGGACAGGCGCCGCGAGGTAGGTTCTTCGGTTTTTTCTTCTGAGCTGGACTCTGCCATATCAGTTCACCAGACCAACGAGATCGCGCGCGTGCAGGAAAGCCTGCGTCCACAGCCAGCGCATGCGGCCGATAATACTTTCGAGCGCGATAATGAGAATGATAAAGCCGGCAGCGATCGATGCAGGAAAGCCGACGGAGAAAATATTCAGGCTAGGTGCGGCACGGGTAATGATGCCAAGGCCGATGTTAATGAACAGCAGCGAGATCATGACCGGTAGCGCAATCAGCACACCACCCAAAAAGATCATGGAGCTCCAGGCAACAACCTTGCCGAAGGTAGCCTGATTGAGGATGGACTGGCCAATCGGCAGGGCAGTGAAGCTATCCATGATCATCGAGATCATGATCACATGACCGCCGAAGCCAAGAAAAATCATGGTCGACAAAATCACCAGAAACTGAGAAATGACGGGCACGTTACCGATGTTCGGATCAACCATGCTGGCCATCGACAGGCCCATGGAGCCTGCCATTGCCTGACCGCCCACCACAATCGCACCGATCGCCACCTGCAGCATCAGACCCATCATCGCACCGATGAAAATCTGATTGAAGATCTGGAAAAACCCGATCGCACTGATAGGATCAAGCACTGGCCAATCGACCATGGGGTAGATGAAAAAAGTCAGCACGACCGCGAGCATGATGCGGATCGGCAATGTGAGTGCGTCCAGCGAAAAAATCGGCGCCGTTAACAGCATGGCCGAGATGCGCAGCATCGGCCAGAGAAAAGTATAGAAGCGCTCGACGATATCCGCGGCAAGGAGTGTCATGGCATCGTTCGGGCGCTGGCCCGGTCAGGAAAACAGCGCGGGAATGCGCTTGTAAATATCGCGGGTGTAGTCCACCAGCATGCTCAGCTGCCAGCCACCAAACAGCGCCAGCGTGATACCCATGGCGAGCAGTTTCGGGATGAACGAGAGCGTCATTTCATTAATCGAGGTCGCTGCCTGAATCACGCCAATGAACAGACCGACACCCAGCGCCACCACCAGCATGGGCGAGGCGATGATCATCACAGCCCAGAGAGCACTGCGACCCAGATCGACGACGGTTGCGATTTCCATTATTTATCCTTGGGATCGTCTGATGGTTCAAGGCATCGCGAAGCTCGACGCGAGCGAGCCCATCAGCATGCTCCAGCCATCGACCAACACGAACAACATCAGTTTGAAGGGCATGGAGATCATCATCGGCGAGAGCATCATCATACCCATGGACATGAGCACACTCGATACCACCAGATCAATCACCACGAAGGGGATGTAAATCAAAAAGCCAATTGTGAAAGCACTTTTGAGTTCCGATGTCATGTAGGCTGGCACGAGGGTGGTGAAGGGTACCGATTCGGGACCTTCGAGCTCAGCCTTGCTACGGGAAATTTCCATGAACATCGAGATATCTTCTTCGCGCGTCTGCGCCAGCATGAAGCCGCGAATCGGCGCTTCGGCCGCCGCCAGTGCCTCTTCGAAAGGCATACCCTGATTCATGTAGGGCAGGATGGCGTTGTTGTAAACATCCATCATTACCGGCTGCATGATGAACAGCGTCAGGAACAGCGCTAGTCCGGCAAGTACCTGGTTGGGTGGCGTCTGGCCTGTACCTAGTGCTTGTCGAAGAATGGAGAAAACAATAATGATGCGCACAAAGGAGGTCATCATCAGCAGCATTGAGGGCAGCAGTGTGAGCACCGTCATCAGCGCCAGCAACTGCAGTGTCAGGCTGTAAGACTGAACACCACCTTTGCCGCTCACTACATTGACGATAGGCAGACCTTGCGCGGAGGCGAAAGCCGGTATCAGTGCGGGCAGCAAAAGCAGCAGTGCGATAAAAAGTCGGCGTGCCATGATCAGGCCTTGTCTTTGTTTTGCGCTGATTTGATCAGCTCGGCGAAACGCTGGGCCAGTGGTACCGTGTTTTCAGCACTGTTGGTCTGGGCTTCTGCGTCAGCGGCCAGCTCTTCAGCAGACAAATAGAAGCTGGCCAGCGTGTTGATTTCTTGTGCGGTGATACCGAGCAGGATGTCTTGATCTTTAACGCGCACCAGCACGACTTTCTGGCGTGGTGCGAGCGACATGCTGTCAATGACGCGGATGCGGCGCTGACCCATGCCGAGCAGGTTGCCGCTTTGCATACGCTTGAGCGCATAGAGCAGGGCGCCCAGCAGTGCGAGCACTACGCCAAAGCTGAAAGCAAAAGACAACCAGTCGGAAGCATGCATGATGATCTTTCTTTACAGGTTCTTCATGCGATCGCTGGCGGGCACGACGCGTGTCAGTCGAATGCCATAGCGATCATTGACCAGCACGACTTCGCCTTGTGCCACGACGGTGTCATTGACCAGCAAATCGAGCGGCTCGCCAGCAATGCGTTCGAGCTCAACCACGCTACCCTGGGTCAGGCGCAGCAAATCGCGAATCTTCATTTTCGTGCGGCCGACTTCCACCTTGATCGCTACCGAAATGTTTTGCAGCACATCGGGATTGATGTGGTGGTTTGGTGGTGTTTCAACCGCCTCACTCACTTCGCCGTCGTTATTCTCTTCTGTCGTTACGTCACTCATGATGCATCCTCGGTCGTTAGAGGGTTTCCGGGCTGGTGGCTTTTTCGATGCGGACCGCAACCTGCGGACCCGACATACCCACCTGAACTTCGAAAGCGGGCAGACCGCCAATCAGCATGGTCGCCAGCTCGGGTTTTTTGAAGAATAACAAATCGCCTTCCTTGAGCTGCCGCACACGCGAGTAATCGTCAAGGACGGTACCCAACAGAACTTGCAGTTCCAGCTGCGAATCGCCGACAGCCAGCGTCAGATCCTGACGCCATTTCAAATCAGATTCTTCGCTGCCATCAGCCTGTACGCGGTTGCGCAGCAGGTCGCGCAGGGGTTTCAGCGAAGCATACGGATACACCAGATCAACAAAGCCTTTGGTGCCACCGACGCTTTCGGTTTCAAAGCGGGTCATGATCACGAGATCATTTTCGTCAGCGATCTGGGCAAACTGCGGATTGATTTCCGAGCCTGTGTGTTCGAAGTCGACCTGCAGCAGTGGTGCCCACGCTTCTTTGAGTGAGCGGAAGAACACCTCAATGATGATTTTGATGATGCGCGATTCCGTGGGTGTGAACATGCGCGTTGGTGGCAGCCAGTTGGCTGGTAATTCACCTTCTTTGTCACCGGCGCGTTTCTTGGGCATGCCTGGCATGCCGCTACCGGAACCACCAAAAAAATTATCCAGTGCAGAAAAAACCAGCGTCGGCTCAATTGTCACCATCGAAAAGCCGCGCAGGGGATTGATACGGATGGTATTGACTGCCAGCGGTGCGCGCAAGTCTTTGAGATAGTCACCAAAGCGAACGATCTGAGCGCGCGAAGGATTGATACGCGGACTGGTGCGCAGCACTTCCATCAAGCCCATACGGAACAAACGCACGAAGCGCTCGTTGATCATCTCGATGGAAGAGGTATTTACCCCCAGCGTGCTGTCTTCACTGGCCAGATCATGTTTCTTGACCCGGGTGGTGAGGTTGAAGCCGGTATCGACCGCGATGGTGCCGTCATCGATCCCGCTGGCCAATGCAGCGAGTTCTTCTGGTGACAGCAAGTTGCTTGTATCGGCCATGGCGTCAGTCGTCCCTGGGTTCTTTGCGGGTGTTATTGAACAACAAACTCGGTGAACATCACTTCTTCGATGCCGCCAAAGCCTTCATACTTTTCGAGCAGCGAATTGATGGTCAGTCGAACTTCTTCAGCCAGCGCCTTGCGGAAATCGGGTTCGCGCAGGTCGGCTTCGGTCTTCTGGCGCATCACATCAAGGATACCGGCACGCAGTGCGAGTTCATGCGTCTTGACGTTCTTGATAACGCGGTCGTCGTAATGGGTCATGATGGTCAGCGTTACCTGCATTACTTTACGTGAGCCGGAAAGATTGGAGAGCAGGGGCTTTTCCAGCGCATAGTAATTGAACTTCCAGCGCTGATTGTCGGCGTCCGGCGTCACGAGTTCTTTCGCAGGGGCTTCTGCACCCGGCTTGCCATGATCATCTTTCTTGGCATCGCCGTGGCCGTCATCCTTCTTGGGCTCGCCATGACCATCGTCCTTCTTGGGTTCGCCGTGACCATCGCCGCCATGGCCATCGCCACCCTCGAGTTTGTCGAGTTGGGCATCAACAGCTTCTTTGGCGTGCTCTTTCTTTGAAAAGAACCCGGTTGCCAACAAGGTACCACCGACGGAGGCACCAATCAGGAAAAGAACCGCCACGACCATCAGGATGATCTTGATCAGCGGACCTTTTTTCTTCGGTTCGCCTTCGACTTGTTCTTCGGGTGCCGCAGCTTCTTCAGCCATCACATCCTCCAGCTATTAATTGCATTCTTGTACTGCGATCAAACCAGAACATCGAATCCATCGGGATCTTTGCCGACATTCCGGGCCGTCGTTGAGGTAGAAACCTCGCCGACTTTCTCTGTTTCACCTTTGCCAGCCTGGCTGCCAGATCCCGACGATGAACGTCCAGGTGTCGGGTTTCCGCCATGTTGGCTGTTTTGCCTAACGTTAACATTCATCGTAGCAACATCCATGCCTAGCTGGTTCAAAATCTCCTTGAGCCGGGGCAGACTGTCGGCAATCAGATCTCGCGTCAAGGCCTGACCGGCGCTGAAACTGGCTTGTAGTGCGCCATCTTTCATATTCAGTTCGATGTCGATGTTGCCCAATTCATAAGGCTTGAGCGCCAGATCGACTCGCCAGTCACCTTTGGCGATTTGCGCGGCCAGTCGTTGGCCCAAAGCTTCACCGAGGCGTTGGGACAGACGTTCGTACTGTTCCGTGCGTTGCGCCTGATCCGGACGGGGCGCTGCGCTGGTGTTGCTGGTTGTGGCGCTATCGCTCGAACTCGACGTGCGGCTCTCGCCACCGTGCGAACGTCCTGCGAGGAGCTCGGCCAGGTCATCGGGGGTAATGTCAGGTGCAACGACCAGCGTTTCAAGTGCGGCGATATTTATTTCTTCCGTCAGCATGGCCATGTCGGCTGGCAGGGTCGGACCTGTGCCGGCCGCTGTGGGTGGCAGCCAGCCGGGGGCTACCCGTTCGGCGCGTTGGCTGGCCTGTTTCATTTCGAGGCGGCGCGCAAATTGTGCTGCCTCGGAGGCACCCAGTATCAGGCTAGCCGCCAGATTCTGATGGGCCGATTCCGGGTGGGCTGCCGGGTCGGGCGTCACCGCCTGAACCGGTGGCGAAGTCGGGAGCAGATTGCGCACCCCATTCAAGCCGAACAGGCTGGTCTGGGCCATCGGCTGAGTTCCAGGCAGCGCATCGGCGGCCTTGCCCAGGACCCAGCGCAGACTGGCGTCGTCACCCAGATCCAGGCTCTCGCCTTGCGGTGCCGTGGCGGATACGGGTTGGGACAGCACGGAGGCCATGGCTTTTTCTTCAGGTGAAAGGGCCATTCCCAGACGATTGGCAGCTAGCTGAGGCGGAGATGGCGGGCTGGCGTGCAGTGCGTTGAAGCCTTCAAGGCTATCAAGGTCGTCGAGGCCTGCCGCCAGTACGGCATTGCCTGCACTGGCAGACTCAAGCGCTGATCCCGGTTTCTGGAAGATCAGCGCGAGCGCATCTTCGTCCATTCCCTGGGATCGGGCGAAGGCATACAGACTGTCGTCGCTGAGTGCGGGTGTGCTGGCTGTGATGATATGCACCGCTGGTCCAAGGACCTGTGCGGCCAGGCCCACCACCGGTGGCGAGGCTTTGCCTTCAGGGGCGGCAAGATTTTGCCCCCCCAGACCACCCATCATGGCGCCGAAGAGAGCGCCGAATTCGCCCTCGGCACCTTCCTTGTTGAGGCCAGATGCCTTGGAATGACTGAGTTTTTCAGCCTTTTTAGCGTGGTGGGCGGCAGACGTTGCTGAGTTGAGTACAGAGGTCATGGAGCTTTCTGTTTCCAGGTTAACCAAGGGTTTCCTGTCTCAAAGCAAAAATCATGTCAGGTCGGAAATGGACCTGTTTGTCTGCCTGCGATTATATTAACTTTAAGTAACTTTTTGCAAATAGAATCCCTTTACGGGTACCGAATAGACAAAAAAAATCCCGGCTCGCGCCGGGATCTAGTGTCTTTCGTTAGGTACCTGAAAAAATCAGCCCTGACTTAGTTCGGTGCAAAAGACCGCGCAGAGGGTGGAACCAGCGAAGGCACCACTTGCCATGCGCCACGGATTTCGTTCATCAGGTTGTGCACTTCCTGAAGCGCTTCGAGATCATTGTGCGCATTCACATGGAACAGACGACGGGTCACGTAGCTGTAGAGGTCGTTGAGGTTGCGAGCGATGTCGCCACCTTTGTCAAAATCCAAAGCGCCCTGCAGGCCGACCACGATACGGCCGGCACGTGCCAGACTCTTGGACTTTTCGTTGATCGAGCCGCGCTCGATATGGCCTTTGGCTGTCGCCAGACTTTCTATCAGTCCATCAAACAGCATTTGTATCAGCTGAATGTTGTCAGCGCCTGCAACACCGGTGGTAACTTTCACGTCGCCATAGCTGGCAAGGGCACGTTCTCTCATGTTCATGGTCTGTCGCTCCTGAATGAATCACTGCTTCAGAGCATGTATCGGCAGTCCCTTCGAAGACTTGAGCGGGGAAGGCCATGACAGAGTGTTGAATTATTAGAAAGTTACTGAATCACCCCTTGCAAGCACTACTGTTCGGGATGTTTTTATTCCTGTGTTGTTGATTTTTTGGGGCTTAATCGGTTGTCGTCATTTAAGAAGATATTAGCGTTCACATATAAAGACACTGGATCCCCCCTTGCAGGGCGCGTAATGGCGAGTACGCCATCACCGTTTCGCGGGCAGACCGCATACGGTCTGAAACCCCCGCTCCACCTTTCGCCGGGAGCGAGTGGGGAATTCGGATCGCATGCGATCCGCCCACGCAGCAGTCATCACATGCAGGTGATGACGGTAGGAATTTTACGGTCGTCTCAACAACGACTGTCATAACGGCATACATAGAAAAGACGTTATCCAGCCAATTTTTGCGTGGTCAGGAAACGGTGGTTTTTTCCGGTTCGGCCGCAGCCACAGTTTCGGGCGCAGTCTCAGTGTCATGCGGCGCGTCGGCGATCATTTCCGCGTCAGCATCTTCTGCGCTTGCGGCTTCCTCTGTGAGCGGCAATGTTTCGCCGCTTTCCTGACTCAGATCGACAGGGAGGTAATCGCCTTCGTCCGGTGGTGGCAGGGCCGCCACTGCATCGCCTTCCAGCACGGGCTGCTCGCCATCCCAGCCGATCTCTTCGGCTGGCAGAGCATCTTCTTCGTTTGGTACTTCGCCATCGGCAGGTGTTTCTTCTTCCGTTGGTCGGCTGGCAGGCACGAGTACTTTGGAGAGCAGATGTCGCGGTGGCAGATTGGTGGCAGAGTAAAGCGCCTCGCCGATGTCATCAATACGTGACAGAACAGCTTCGTGTTCTTCGGGGGACAGATTAATTAGATCCTGCCCGGCGCGATAAATGCCGGATGCATATTCATGCGGCATCCAGGATTCGATTTCGCCGCGCAGCGTTGGCACCACGCGGTCGCATCGCACCGGCATTGCAAAACCTTCGCGCGCGTCGAGTTTGCCGTCTTCAAATAGTAATTCCAGATGCTTTTGCAGCACGGCTTCATAGCGTGGCTTGAGCGGCTCGAGTTTTTTCGCATCCCAGCCCGGCAGGGGGATGCCGATCATGGCGTCCCACAAGGTCTTGCCCGTCAGACCACCAAAAGTGTCATCAGGATTGTGCGGTGTCTTCTGCAGATCGGCATGCTTGTGCAATTCATTGAGCCGATCGAGCATAAAAAAGACCACCAGCAGCAATCCCACCAGTCCGGTGAAGATCAGCAGCAGCAGGATGGTATTCATCTGTTGCCCCATAAGTACCTCTCTTTATTGACGCACGAGCGGCTCGGTCTTGAGCTGCGATCGCAGCTTTTTGACATTGGCCGTCAGGATTTGCGAGACGCGCGATTCCGACACGCCCAGCACCTCACCGATTTCGCGCAGATTCAGCTCATCGACGTAGTAGAGGGAAATCACCAGCCGGTCGCGCTCGGGCAATCCTTCGATTGCATCCGTCAGTGCTTCCATCATCTGAGATTCCTCGACAATCATCTCTGGCTGTCGTGACGCCTGTTCCGGCATGTTCATCACTTCGTCCGACACCACTTCCATCGAGAAGGTTTCGAACTGTCGTGCAGCACCCCGGTCTTTTTCAAAACTGTCTAGCTCCACACCCATGTACTCGGCGAGCTCTGCCTGCGAAGGCGCACGCCCGAGTTCGGACGCCAGTGCCTGGTTGGCCGCACTGTGTGATTTGTTAAATGCCACCGCAGAGCGGGGCAGGAAAGACAGCCTTCGTACCTCGTCAATCATTGCGCCACGGATCCGGTTATGGGCATAACTTTCAAACACGACACCTTTGGTCGGATCAAACGCGCGCGCAGCCTCGATCAAGCCGATCATGCCGACCTGAACCAGTTCATCAACTTCCATGAACGGTGGAATTCGGGCTTTCAGGTGGACGGCAATGCGTTTGACCATGCCAAGATGGTCAAGAATCAGTGCCTCATCGTGGTTACCCGTTTTTTCGTAGAGTCGGATGGATGGTGGCATGGCTTAACCCCCTTTGGCCGGTTTGACCAATCGTTCCATGAAAAACTGGAGGCCGCCTGAAGCGCTGCTGATTTCTGGCAGATTGGTCATCGCATCGGCCAGTCGCCTGAAATCACGGGCGCCGGCGCTGCCGGGTGCGAATTCCAGAATGGACTGGTATTTTTTTAGTGCTGTCAGCACCAGTTCATCGGCTTCAATCGATGTCAGGTACTGCAGTGTTTTACCCAGAAAACGATCACAGACTTCATTGACCCGTCGGTACAACTGCGCACCGGCGGCCTGACTGTCGACCATGTTCGGAATCAGATAAATTTCGTCGAGCTCCAGATCGCGCGTCATCACCTTAATGATGCCGTAGGCATCTGCGATGGAAGAGGGCTCATCACGCACCACCACAAAGCGGCGCTGACAGGCTTCCATGAACGCCAGTACCGATGGCGCAATACCGGCAGCGGTGTCGACGATCAGATAATCGATTTCATCATCCAGCTCGGAGAAGGCTTGCACGATGCCAGCCGTGATTGCCGGGCTGATCGCCGCCATGTGATGCACGCCCGAGGCGCCGGGCACGAGCTTGACGCCCTGACGCGAGGTGACAATGACTTCTTTGAGCGTTTTTTCGCCCGCAATCACATGCGAGAGGTTGTATTGCGTCTGACAGCCCAGTGCAATCTGCGCATTCGCCAGACCGAGGTCGGCGTCGAGCAGCATTACCTGCTTGCCCATCATCGTCAGCGCCACCGCCAGATTGGCCGAGAGGGTGGTTTTACCCACACCACCCTTGCCGCTGGCGATGCCGATGACTTCGGTTTTTCGTTTAGTTGATGGCATGGGCGCTCTTTTCGATACGGGCAACCAGGGCTTGAGCCGCGGTCACAACGGAATGGTCGGGTTCTGCTTCTGCAGGGTCGTTTGCTGTTTCATCCGCCGGCAATCCCAGTCCGCGAATCGCGAGCGAGACCAGCTCGGTTGCCGTCAGAATCTGGCAGCTATCCGTGGCCGAAGGACTATGCGATGCGGCAGACAGCGGCACGGATTTTTCACACAGCACTTGCAGCAGCGCCCATGGCTGTGTGGCTTCATCCATGCGCGACACCATCAGGCTTTGCCAGTTAATTTTTGTGTCGACAAGATGTTTTCGTACCGTCGTGCCCGAGGCATCTGCAGGTAATACCAGATGGCAGGCGAGATCCTGCGCACAGGAACGGATCTGATCTATCTTGGCGACGACTTCAACGCCGGGGGTATCAATTAACACCAGCTTGCGATGTCCCAGTTCACTGAGCAGTATTTTCAATGTCTCGGCATCCGTGGCGCGCAGGCAGTCAATACCGTTTTGTGCGCACAGCATTTGAATTTGGCTCCAGGCACCGGCACGCTGATCGCAATAGCTGATTACGGCAACCGACTCCGGACCTTTGCGTTCTGCGGCGGCACGAGCAAGGCGCGCGATCATCATGGTCTTGCCAGCACCGGAAGGGCCGGCGATCGCATGAATACCGCGCTGCGGCAGCTTGGCCCAGTGCTCGCCCAGGCTTTCGATCAAATGGGCACGCAGTGCTTCGGTCGCCTGCGGCAAATCATCCATATCACTAATGTGATCCACCAGCAGCGTGCGCAGTGAAACAGGAATGCTGGCTTCGCCAAGTGCTGTCACCAACGGGCGCACGGCCGACTTGGTGCTTGATTCCGATTGCCAGGAAGCCACGCGCTGTGCGAGCTTGAATTCTTTGCGAATCGCCGAGAGTTCATCACGCACCATGTCCACGATCTCGCGTCCGCGAATATAGTCGCGCTGATCTTCTTCATTTTTTTGTGAGGGGGGCGTGATCTCTGGAGCGGGGCTGACGGTGGTGCCATGCTCGGCTTCTTTGAATGATTGCTTGAGCACCTGATCGAAGCGCTGTCCATCACCCAGATCGCTGGTTTCAAGCAGCGTCTCGGGTGCGACGTCAACCGCCACAATGACTTCAGTCATGCCGTTGACCTTGGCGTTCGAGACGAACAGCACGTCCTTGCCGTAGAGCGCGACTGCTTTTTCAGTGGCTCTGCGGATGTCTTTGGCGAGTATGCGTTTGAGTTCCATGGGTTATGCCTTTAACTCTTTGCTTGCGCTTCTACGGTGTAAATAACTTTGACTGACTGATCGTCCGGTATTTCTGTGTACGACAAAACGATCAGCTCGGAAATGCGGTGACGAACCATCTTGGATAGCCAGGGGCGAATCGAGGGTGCCACTACCAGAACAGCCGGATTACCCTGATCTTCCACAGTGCGTGTTGCATCGCGCAGGGCAGAGAACAGGCTTTCGGCCAGACCGGGTTCGATCACCACGCTTTGTCCCGGCGCGCCATTGGTCAGCACGTTATGGAGCAGTTGTTCGAGTTCGGGCGCCAGCGTCATGACGGCCAGATTTTCTTGCGTATCCAATAGTTCCTGAACAATCATGCGGCCCAGCTTGGGTCGAACCATCGCGGTCAGTTGTTCTGGGTCTTGTGTTTTTGCGGCGGCATCTGAGAGCGTCTCGACAATCGTGCGCATATCGCGGATGGCCACGCCCTCGGTGAGCAGATGTTGCAGTGTGCGGGTGATGACGCCCAGTGCCATCTTGCCCGGCACCAGATCTTCCACCAGCTTGGGCGACTTCGCTGCCAGCTTGTCGAGCAACTGTTGTGTCTCGTCGTGCGAGAGCAACTCGGAGGCGTTTTCACGCAGGACTTTATTCAAATGCGTGGCAATGGCAGTCGCCGGATCGACGACGGTGTAGCCCAGTGTCCGTGCATAATCGCGCTGCGATGGATCAATCCACACAGCCTCCAGACCGAAGGCCGGCTCTTTCGTAGGAATACCCTCGAGTTCGCCATACACCTTGCCGGGATTGATCGCGAGTTCGCGACCGCTCTTGATTTCGCCTTTGCCGCGCACGACACCATTGAGCACGATGTGATAAACGTCCGGATCGAGATTGAGCGCATCGCGAATACGCACAGGCTGTACCAGGAATCCCAGTTCGGCCGAGAGTTTTTTGCGAACGCCTTTGACGCGCGGCATCAGCTGTCCGCCTGTCTCCGGGTTCACCAGAGGAATCAGGCCGTAGCCGATTTCCAGACCGATCAGATCGACCTGATCCACATCGTCCCAGTCCAGCTCTTTCGGTGCGTCGGGCTTGGCTTCGGCCGCCTGAATGACGGCTTCCTCGGCGACGTTTTGTTCTTTCTGAATCAGCATGAAGCCCAGACCCGCAGTCCCCAACGCGAGCGTCAGGAACACCAGATGCGGCATGCCGGGCACGATACCCAGTATCGCCAGAATGCTGGCACTGATAAACAAGGCAGAGGGATTCGACAATTGCGTTACTGCCTGCTCGGTCATGGACTCCGAGGTCGTCACGCGGGTGACGATGATCGCAGTGGCCAGCGACAGGAACAGCGATGGAATTTGGGCCACCAGACCGTCGCCAATCGTCAGCAGGACATACAGCTTGCCAGCTTCCGAGAACGACAGGTCGTGCTGGGCCACGCCGATGGCCAGGCCACCGATGACGTTAATCAATAGAATCAGCAAGCCGGCCATGGCATCGCCGGAGACGAATTTCGAGGCACCGTCCATCGAACCGAAGAAGTCTGATTCTTGGGCGATTTCGTCGCGGCGGGCTTTGGCTTGTTCTTGCGTGATCGAACCGGCATTCAGGTCGGCATCAATTGCCATCTGCTTGCCCGGCATCGCATCCAGAGTAAATCGGGCATTCACTTCCGACACCCGACCTGCACCCTTGGTGACCACGAAAAAATTCACGATCATCAGGATGATAAAAATGATCAGGCCAACCAGATAGTTTCCGGCGATCACAAACTCGCCAAAGGCAGCCACCACCGCACCCGCGGCATGCTCACCCTCATGGCCGTTGACCAGAATTACCCGGGTTGACGCCACGTTCAGCGCCAGCCTTAGCATGGTGGCAAACAGTAGAACGGAAGGGAAGGATGAGAATTCCAGCGGTTTGCGCGTACCGATGGCGATCATGATCACCACGACGCTGACTAAAATATTGAACGTAAACAGAATATCCAGCAGCAAGGGCGGCAGCGGAATGACCAGCATTGCCATAATCAACAGCACAAGGAACGGGATTCCGAGCCCGGAGAGCTCAAATCCCGACAAGCGCTGTCGAATAGTTGACATAGAGAGCGTGGTCATTTTTAAATTCTTTTATAAATCAATCACTTGCAGTTTGTGGCCTCTAGGGCCGGGTTTCCTCGTAGAACATATAAGCAAACCATGTGCCATCGATACTGGTCAGGTGGCTTTCCGGGGTAAGCGGGGTCCATGGCCGCCAGGAAACGACCGGCGGGCAACCTGGCGGACGCGCCCACAGGACATAAGCATCTCCACGCCCGCCTAAAAAGTTGCATTCTTACAATTAAACCAGCGTCGGCACTAAAGAAGCCGGCCCAATTGCCGATAAACCGGGGGAGCGAAGGTGTATTGCCTTCCGTTAATACTTTATAAAGCGGTGTCACTTGGGACTCAATCAGGCATTATTTGAGGGATTCCCGCAGGAAATGTTGAGATGTACCGCAAGAAGTGTTCCGGCCGCTAGCTCGCTGCTGACTAACCAAGGGGTGATTCATGAACAAAATGTCCAAATGCACGATGGTCTCGCTGGCCGTGCTGATCTCGGCTTGCCAATCCATTCCGTCGGTCGCTGTGGCCGACAACGCCTCGGCCAAGGCAGAAGTCAAGCCGGTCGATCCGCCAGCTGAAGTCAAGGTTGAAGCCAAACCTGAGCCGAAAGTTGAAGCCAAGGCCGAGCCTAAAGTTGAAGCCAAGGCTGAGGCACCCAAGCCTGCGCCTGATGCGGTCAGCATGATCACGCCGATGATGGAGCGTCAGCAAACCATCCGTGCTACCGGTTATGCCGTTATCAGTACGCAGAACCACAAGAACGGTGCTCAGCAGCGTCTGATGGCGATTCGTGCCTCCAAGCTTGATGCTTACCGCGCCCTGACTGAACAGGTGTACGGTCAGCAGCTCGATGCCACCACCACCGTGGCCGAGATGATGATCACCAGTGATACCTTCCGCACCCGTGTGCAAGGCATCATTTACGGCGCCGTACTGGAATCGATCACGCCGATCGGCGATGACACCTATGAGACCACGATGTCTCTGGATGGTCGTGTCGTCAATGACCTGCGCGTGCTCTACCTGCATCAGCTGGCTGCACGTAACCGGTAATTGATCATGCGCGCCCCACGACTTCTGCCCCTGCTGCTCGCGCTGCCTCTGGCTTGCGCCGCTATCCCTTCGTTCGCTGATACGTCGGGATTGCCGACGGATCCGCGCAAGCGTCTGGAAGCCTTGCAGCATGCGCTCGTCGCAGCTGCGATGGACAGCCAGACCCGTGTGCGCACGGCAGCCTGGGTTGACGGTACGGGGAAACTGCATGAGAACACCCGAATCACCTCCGACATGAAAGTGCGCGGAGTGCGGGTCCAGTCTTACGTCAATGCTGAAGACGGTCCATCGGCGGCGATTGTGGCCGAATCCCGCGGCGCCACGCCCAGCGAAGAGATTTGCAAAGCGAATGTGCAGCGTTACCGCCGCGAGGCCACGCTGGAGACCGCGCTTCGCATTTCTACCAGCGGTGCGGACCGCTACCAGTGGGTCATGCTGATGGATCAGACGCGTGCGCGTCTGGTCTCGCGTGCGACCACCAACCGCCTGTGGCAGTTGTCCACACCGGTGAATATGCCTGCAACGACCTACGATCGCATGCTGACCGGCGCCGTGCCGGACATCACACCGTATCACATGGTTATCGAGTTGCTGCCCGCGGGCGCGCTGGCCATCGAGCCCATTCGTCCCAAACAGACACTTCGCCAGAAGTCGGCACAAATGGTCAAGACCGTCGCCAACTACATGACCGATGAGCCGCGACGCAGCGATCCGATACCGTTTGTGATGCGTCTCTCGGTGCTTGAGCGCAGTAGTCAGCGCTTGTTGTGGCAGGACGCTGTTCCGCTTTTCTTCCCCGAGCGTGAGCTGGTCACGACCAGCCAGCCGCTGCCGCCAGGCCTGCTGTCGGAGCTTGATCGCGTACTCGACGGCTGGCTGCAGAGCATGGACAATAATTTTTCTTGCCGTCCGCAGCAGTTCAACGTGCTGCAGGAAATACCGAGCGGCTGGGTGATCAATGGCGGCCAGGTTGCGGGTCTTTCGGCAGGCGACCAGCTTTTGCTGATGAACCGCGAACATTTGCCAGCCCGAATTTTGGAACCCGACAGTGCCCAGCATCTGGCACTGGTGGAAGTGGTCAGTGTCGCTGCCGGGCGCGCCACCGTGCGCAAGCTCGCGGGACCGGCCAGTATTGCGCGCTCGGGTGACTGGGTTGCTACCCCCTTTTAATGAAGCACTGATTTTCCAGTGTTTCCCTGAAATTTTGCGGAGAACAAAATGACCATCGCCCAACGCAAACTTCTGATCGCTGTGCTCGCGCTGTTTTTCAGTGCTGGCGTGGTGGCTGCCGATGCGCCCAAGCCTGAGCCTGCCAAGGATGCCAAGGCAGATCACAAGGATGAAAAGAAGGACGACAAAAAAGACGGCAAGGACGCAAAAGATGCCAAGGCAGATGCGCCTGCAGAGCCTGACTTGCCTTCCAAGCCTTATCCGACCAATGCGACGCCAAAGGCTTTCCAGCCGAAAAAAGATGCCGCACCCAAGGCCACTGCAGGTCAGGACAAGCCTGAAGAAAAGGCAGCTGAAAAATCTGCCGACAAGTCCGGTGACAAGGCAGCGGCAAAACCAGCTTCGGACAAACCCGCCGACAAGCATGCAGCCGACAAGCCCGGTGCTGACAAGCCGGCCGATGCGCATGCGACCGCCAGTCCCAAGCATGAATCCAAACCGCATAAAACTGCAAAAAAACAGCATAGTGCACACACTGCAAAAGCACAGTCGCAGCCAATCAGCCCAGCGATGGTAGAGCTGGCACGCGAGGTACTCGCCCAGCAAAAAAACGCGAACTTGAAACCCTATGTCGTTCAGGCGCGCGACAATCTTGACAGCGTGATCCGCAAGACCATGCCCACCAATCTGTTTGCGCCCGATATCTTGCGTCAGGCGTTTGTGCGCGCGAATCCTTCGCTGCTCACATCGGCCAAGGTCAAGCTTAGCCCTGGTCAGGTGCTGCAAGTACCTGATGTGTCCACGATACGTGCCGTGGTGATGTCCGAGGGTGGCAACAGCGCCGAGATCAACGACAGCAAAATCAGTTTGCATTCGAACGCACCCGTGGTCGCGCCGACCATTGCGGCCACAGCCAATGATCTCAATCCACCCATTGCGATTCCTCGTCTGCCGGTGAATGTCGCCGCCAGCGCCAATCCTGCGCCGGAAGTCCCGCCGGAAGAAAAGAAGAAATGGGTGCGCTACCCCTGACGCGGAGCGGTCCCCATGTTGTCCGGCCCTGAGCAGGCAGCCCTGCCGGGGCGACTCAACCCTATCTATCTCGAGGGTCGTCCTCTCCAGCTCGAAACGCCCATCGCCCAGCAACTTGGTCTGCGCGATGGGCAAGTCGTTCAGGCCAGCGTCGAGCTGCGTGGCGAAGCGCTCAAACTCCTCCTCAATGGCAAGCTGTTCGATTTGCCGCCCGCCCTCAGATTTCGTCCCGGGGACAGCGTTTTTTTACGCGCCTATCAGGGCGCAAACGGCTGGCTGCTGAAAATCTTCGATCCCGCCGCCCAGCCAGCGGCAACCGCGACAGCACCCGCATCCACGTCGGCGTCTGAATCGCCCGCGACCCAGATCAATGCCTCGCGGCTGGCAGCCCTGTCGCTGCGCCCGCCGATGTCACCGACCTTGCTGGATTTGTTTGCGCCGCGTCAGTCAGCAGCACTGCTGCAGACCACCGCCAATCCTGAGCTTGCGGCTTTGTTTCAGCGCATGCAGCTGTCAATGCGCGGACTTTCCTCTGCCAGCCTGCAGGCCGCCGTTCTTGGTTCGGGTTTCTGGATGGAGGCGCTGCTCTCGCGTGGCCAAGCGCCGCCCGCCACCGACACCAAGGCCTGGCTGCGGCGCATGATTCGTGCCTTGGGCGACAAAGACACCTCGGTCGTCGCCGGCCTTAAAAAAGCGATGGATGACATCGAATCCGCTCAAGTCGAATCGCTGGCTGCGCAATCGCGCGGTGAGCTCTCCTTCGGCATGGTGCTGCCCTTCGTCGATGCCAATCCTGTCCACATCCGGTTTTTCCGCCCGGCCCGCCAGCCGGGCAGGGAAGCACCGCCGTTCTCAGTTGACATTCACACCCAGAATGAGGTGCTGGGCGAGATCTGGCTCAAGACCTCGATCACACGCGCATCCCATGTGGATCTGATGATGTGGGCGCTCAAAGGCAGCTCAGTCAGGCTCGCTCGCAAATACAGCGATGCGCTGGGTCAGCGCTTGCAGAAGGCGGGTCTGACGATGGATTCCTTTCGCATTTTTCATGCCGCCCGCCCCAGTCTGCCCGAAGGCTGGTCACCACCGGCGGGTGCCATGCTGGATGTTTCCGCATGAGGCGCACCCGCGAAGCTGTTGCGCTCGCCTACGGCAAACGCGAAGCGCCTGTCCTGACCGCGAAAGGCCGCGATGAGCTGGCCGACGCCATCATCGCCGAAGCAAAAAAGCAGGGGATTTATATCGCTCAGGACCGTGAACTGGTGGCCGCTTTGTCTCGTCTCGATCTGGAGCAGGAAATACCGCGCGAACTGTATGTCGCAGTGGCGGTTGTGCTGTCATGGGCTTACTGGCTGCAAGGAATGAAGCCAGGGGACGAGAAAATCTAACTCAAACTTCCTCGTAACCACGACCACCGCGTGAGCGCGCCATGCGGCCGAGACGGTCGTAGACTTCGACGGAGGCGGTGGTTTCACCGCCATTCAGGGTTTGGAGCGTGCCACGGATGGCATCGAGCTTGCGGCTGATCAGGATTTCATTGCGGCGATGCATGTCGCGGCAATCGGTGATCAGGTTCTTGAAGGTATCCCATTCCGGATCGTCCAAGCGATTCGATGCGGTGCCCACGCCTGTCAGGCGAATGAGTGAATCAAATATTTGGGTTTTTTCTGGCTGCAGTGCATCGAAGATATCGAGGTTTTGCACTCGAAGCGCATCGAACTCCTGCTCCAGCAGCTTGTGCAGTTCTAGCCCGTGCTCAAGCGCCGCGACCAGCTCGGGGCTGGGTGCGGAAGAGGGTGCAGCGGTCATGGCTTCCTGCATCGGGAATCAGTCGATCGGCCGATCAGCCGATCAGTTTTTCTATTGCGACGAAGCTCTCCGCGATACGGCGTGAATTCATCGGGTAATTGCCATCGCGGAGCGCCTGCTTGATTGCCTCGACTTTTTCACGGTCAAAGCTGGGCTCAGCCGCTGCGCGCTTGGCGACTTCGGAAAGCTGCAGCGTGTCCTCATTAGGCACGGTTGACTTGGCTGCCTTGCTTGCCTCAGGCTGACCATCACCGGGGCGCTCCAGCGCTCGGCGCTTGGTTTTCTCAAGGGCGACTTTGTCCAGCGTGGCGCTGCCACTGAAGATACTGGATATTGGATTGCTCATGATTTTCTCTCACTTTCGGCCATCGGCCTTTTATTCCTGTCACAACGAGTATCGGATCTGCTTTAAAAAACTTTAGCCCGCATCATAAAAAAATCGTGATTGGCCGCATACCCGCAGAAACTTGGTTACCTATACTACTCTAATTTCTTCTAACTTCCTCTAACTGAGCCTTTTCCTGTCACAACACCGCCTAAAATTCGTCCAGATTCGGCATTTCGCAATTTGATTTGCTCGCCCAGCCGGCCATCCTGCATCGCTTCAAGGCGCACTGAAATCTGAAATTCACCCGCTCTTCCCACCGTCAGCTGTACCAGCTCGCCCCTTTTGACCAGAACGGCTGGCCGCAAGTCCACGTTTCTGACGGGCTCGCCTGCACGCAGGGCTCTGACGAGCTCCTGGCCTTCGAGGCCTGTGGCTTCAAGCAGGTGTGACCTGTTGATTTTATCGGCATCCATCTTCTCAAGCTTGAACATCTCCGGCTGTAATAGCTGTCCGGGCGTCAAATTACTCGCTGCCACCAGCACCATCCGGGATTCCGGCGCAGCCTGCACTGCCAATGTGCGTGCCGGCGCCGTATTGCTTGCCTGACCGGCGGCGTTTGATGGTTTTGTATTTGCCGAGGATGTTTGATTGACTTGCGCGAATCCCACCTTGATATAGAGCTGCCAGGCGGGCTTGAGGCACCGCGCTCTGACACTCTCGCGGTTAACAAAAGGATAATCAAAAATATACTGCGAAGCGCAAGGCTGCACGGCAACCCGCGTATCCAGCGGTGCGACGATGACCTGATCCACCGGTACCTCATTTTGTGATGCAACCCATTTTGCCGTTTCGCCTACCAGCATTTCCTGCGGGCTGGCAGCTTGCGCACCCGGCATCGCCAGCAGGCAGACGACCAGCAGCCTCGCCGGCAGTCGGCGGGGTAGTACGGCAGTAGTTTTCATGAAAGTTGGCATCGTTTAATGGGTCAAAAAAGCCTTCGTTGCTTAATTCAGAGTCTCCTCGACTGGAACAGGCCTTGCTAATTCTCTTCTATCAGGGCTCATCACTGTTGAACTCCCGACAGGTATGGGCTTCAAAGCAAAAAGAGTTCCAGCCCCCAAAAAGGCCAGTCAATATGCAGATTCAAGCCAATAAAGCCCAGCTTGCCGCCAACACGACCGATGCCAATCGTGCTGCCGAGCGCAAGGCCAAGCCGGGGGATTTCCGACAGGTCCTGGCGCAAACCAAGGACGGCAACGGCGGCACCGTGACGGTTCAGCGAGGCGATACCTTGATGGGTCTGACCCGAAATTATCTGGGTAATGCAGTCGGTCAATTCAACGGTGGTCAGATTCTCGAGATGGCCAAGACCATCGCTCGCGAAAACGGCATTGCCAATCCCAACCGAATCATGCCGGGACAGGTGCTGAACATGTCGCCAATGACCACCATGGCCGCCCTGAAACTGCGGCCTGGCACCGTTGAGGCGGTACAGTTGAGTGCCAATGCTAATGTGGCAACACCAGTCCTCGACAAGACGCTGGCACGTGCCGTGGCCAAGGGCTTCCTCCCAGCCGAGCAGCAGACCGAGGTGCGCAACAAGATACTGGCGCTGGCCAGCGAGCATCGCTTCGCTCCCGACGACTTCGCGCGCATGACCTTAATGGAATCGGATGGTATGAACCCCAAGGCAAGCAATGGTTTTTGCCACGGCATCATCCAATTCTGTGCCGGCACCGGCGCGACAGGCGTTGGATACGCCGGCAAACCGAAAGAGATACTCAATCTGTCCGTGATGGACCAGTTGGGTCTGGTCGACCGTTACTTCACCCGCACCCGTCTGAAGGAATACGGCCCTGCGTCGCTGGATAACCTCTACCTCACTGTGCTGACACCGGGCGCGCGCAGCGAACCCCGTGCCGACGTGCCTCTCAAAATTGCCGGCCGCCAGGCGGCCTATTTATATGAGGGGCGTGATCCGAATGCTGGCGTCATTACCCGCAATTCGATTGTGAATGGCTTGCGGCTGAATGCGCAGCAGCGCCTGGGCGAGTTCAATCAGACTGTCGCGAAAATCGAGAGTTCGGATTTGTGAGCATGAGTGACTCAACATAGGTCGCTCTGCGAAAGCTGCGGGTGCACGATGAAAGACACTAGGTCCCCCTCGCTGGGAACGGGTAGGGAATTCGGGTCGCATGCGATCCGCCCACGCAGCAGTCGTCACATGCAGGTGATGACGGTAGTTATTGGGGCGACCGTAAAACGCCTGCTGTCATCCCAGCGAAAGCTGGGATCCAGCGTCTTTGTTTCACTGATTGCCACCCCACGGCAATCCTTTGCCACCTGAGGCAAAGCTTGCAGCGGTCAATCCTTGCCGCTTGTCGCCTCACACCTGACGTTATTTCCACAAAACAAGCCTTGGCACGACCTTTGCAATGGTCGGATCGACAGCTGGAAACTTGAGCGAATTGTCGGCAATCCGGCGACCGCTCGGCAAGGAGAACGATATGGATGTATTGAGTAACGCCCTAGGCATACACGAGAAAGCACTGCGGGTGCGCAATCAGCGCATGGAGCTGCTCGCCCGCAATATCGCCAACGACGATACGCCGCACTTCAAGGCGCGTGAACTTGATTTCAAATCGGTGATGGCGGAATTCAAGCCCAGCGACAACATGAGTTCCACGCACATGACGCACTTTCCGTATGCCGACGAAAACCCAGACGACGATGGCCTGCGTTACCGCGTGCCTTTCAGTGCATCGCTGGACGGCAACACGGTTGAGTTGTCAGTAGAGCAGGCCAAATACGGTAAGGCAGCGGCTGATTATCAGGCGACCTTATCCTTTCTTGAAAACCGCGTATCGAGCATACGCAAGGCATTGCGAGGAGAGTAATCATGGCAATGTCTATCGATAATATTTTCGGGATTGG
>JACCDK010450992.1_pt1 | contig 36863 bp, 38 predicted proteins | sample 7445871 | NCBI WGS metagenome assembly JACCDK01 (sample SAMN15323436, study PRJNA562643) | freshwater metagenome | isolation source: river surface water | place: USA:Blue River Watershed | collected 2017-08-15 | reverse complement strand
TGGGCCTGAATTATGCCAATGTCGGTAAGGGGAGTGTTGCGATGCCCATTTAGAAGTCCGTTTGCATTGTCTTCGTCCTGGCCGTGACGCGCTAAGTAGATGTTGAGCATAGTCCGCATTATTTCATACAAAATTAAAAACCACTATTTGATATCAATGCCCACGACACTCGTGTGGATGATAATTCTGCACGAAGCGCTATACTACACACATGAACAACGAACAACCTCTCCAAGGTCCTGGGCCAATTAACAATGCTCCTGTTAACAACGCCCCTCTTAATAGTGCTCCTCAGGTCAACACTGCATACGAGCAGCGGAATCCACTTCACTTTGCCATCATGGCAATTGTGTGTGTGCTGAGCTCCGGCCTCTTTTTGTACACGGGGTGGGGCATGTTCATCTTTATTCCGATGGCCTTCGTATTCAGTCTCATCTATATTGGCGTGTTTGCGGTGGCGCTCAGGAAGGAATACAATCCGCCTGCAGTGTACGCGGCCATGTTCACGCTCGTCCTCTCGTATGTCTCAATGGTTCTGACTGGTGGTGTGGTGGGCGACGATCCTGGTGTCGGATACCTTATTCCTGGCACTTTTGGTGTGCCGAGCGAAAGTTTTAGAGAATTGTACGGCAAAATCAGTAGCATTACATCTACATTCCTGTTCATTTCTATCATCTATCACATTGTACTCATTAAGCTTCATGTGCGGAGAGTTTTCTTCTTGGCTGCGCCTCTTTTTGCGGCAATACTCATTGCTGTGCCGATTTTTGCTGTCGTAAGAGATCTTCCGGAGTTGCGAGCAAAAGCCGAGCAGCAGCGTCAGGCACGCATCGAAAAATTTATCAATGCAAGTAATATTGATGCACTTGCCTATGATCAACAGAAAGTAGACAATAATACGTTTACGAGACGCACGTATTCAATTTTTACGGCGCCCGAACCAAACAGTACCGCTGTGGCGATCGGTGAAAAGTGTTCGTACGCTGCTAGCATTCTGAAGACAGGGTATGACTTGTATTGTTTGGACGGAGTGTTTACTGGAGCAAATAAGCTCCCGGTGACCGTAACTGAATCGGCTGGCTTTACTTTGTCGAATTCAAATAAGACGTTTAAAAAAGGCGATATCGTGGTAATTGTCGCCGACCTTAACAAGCCAAGCATTATACGCGTGAATGCAAATGGGAACCCAGCAAAGGACAGTGCATACCGACAGTACCCATATGTGTATTCGGGAATCGTCGAGGTTATGAAGACGGCAAAGGGCGAAGTTCACGAGCAGAGTGTAGTTCAAACTGCTGTTGAAGACAGGAATCGCACGTTGATGATTTTGTACCCGATCAATGTGAATGGTATCAAAAAGATAGATCTCACCCTCGCATTCTTTGATACACCTAAAACGGTACCAATCACATTGCGTGAAGTTTCGGTGCTCGTTTCGCGGACACCTACGCCTGACCCAGAGTGGCTAAAGGAATGGAGTACAAAACCTAATCCGTTTCTTACGCTTACCAAGTAGGTTGCTCATGGATCATTTCCTCCGCGAAATCGCACACATTGAAAACGAAAGGCGGGTGGCGCTCACGAGTGCATATCCGGCACTTTTGCCGTTGGTGCTGGAATCAAAACGAGCACTCCGATCAATGGTGTATGCGGCGCACCCACAATTTAAAACGGCGCGCGCAAACTCCACCTCAAACTCAAATTCAACACCGAGCCAGACCAATGACACGTGGTTCCACGTAACAGACCATTCGTCGCCACTCTACCGGAAATACAATAAGCGCGAGCTGGACGAGGGAAAAATCGAAAATATTAATATTGCCATCGCGCACTTGAACGGACTTGTCATTCCGCCGGGCAAAACGTTTTCGTTCTGGAAGCATGTGGGCAGACCATCGTCGAAGCGTGGGTTCAAAAAAGGACTCGTGCTCGCGAACGGGCGCCTCAAGGAGGACATCGGCGGAGGGTTGTGCCAACTTTCAAACCTCATCGCGTACATGTTTGCCTGCACCGAATGCGCTTTTGTTGAGCGAAAGCATCATTCCCGCGACGTTTTTCCCGACAGCAACAGGTCTGTGCCGTTCGCGTCTGGAGCCACCATTTTCTATAATCTCATTGACCTGCGCATCAAGAATACGTACCCATTTCCAGTGCGGCTCAACCTGCGCACAACAGACACGCAATTGCGCGGCAGCATCGACATTCCCGTCACACAGAACTACTTTATCAAACTCGAAGAACGCGAGAGTTATTTTATACAATCAGCACGCACCAAAAAGATTTACCGCTGCAACAATCTGAGTCGCGTCTTCTATGAAAAAAACACGCGCAATAAAATAAAAAAGGAGCCACTCTGGTCGAACGTTGCCGAGGTTATGTACGACAAGCGTGATATTATGCAGGCGATAGTGGTGGCTAATGGTTAACGACTAAGTGACTAAAATACTTTTACGCTATGGAACATTTCCAAGACCAACAAAATAATAACCAAGAAAACAACCACACTCTTAAGGTGGAGGTTGAACCTCAATTTGCAGGTTTTGTGCCCCAGGAATTTCTTGATGATCCGGCAGGATACTTTGAACGTGAGGGAAAAAATATAAAAAGTGGGGAAATTAAATACGACGAGGGAGGGACAGTGCGTGAAGATCCAACTGCTGTTAAAGATCTGCCTGTTTGGAAGAACGGTGAAGGTGCGGAAATTCAGACTGTTGGCAAGCGCGTTAATGTTGGAAAAGGTGCTGTTGGAGAATCCGGCGACCCATTCCATGAATACAAAATCCTTGAGCGACTTGCCGAAATGGGATTGCCTGCTGCAAAACCTATTGCAAAAGTAGAGCAGGGAAATACGCACATCATTGTTATGGAGCGAATTCCAGGACTTCGTTGGTCCGAAAAAGATAGCCTCAATCTCAAAGAAAATGGATATTCTGATGAGCGTATTCGCGCGCTCATGGCCGAAGCCGAACAAAAGATGAATGAGCTCAAGGTACTATTTGATGAGGCAGGAGTCGTCCGCAGCTGGAAACTCAAAGACATGGTGTTTCAGGTAGACATCAAAAATGGAAAAATTGACTCACTGGTGCCAACTGATTGGGAGAGAACCAGAATCTAGCCACCCGCCATTTTTCGTGTACTATGGTACCTGGAATTTGAACCACTTGAGAAGTTATGAATATAATCTTGTCGACGAGAAACCCTAGCAAAGCCGAGCAAATTAAGGCTATTCTTGCGGGAGTACCGATTTCTGTCCTGACATTGTCGGATGCGGGTATTGAGGGTGAAGGTGTCGAAGATGGCGCCACCCTAGAAGAAAACGCAATTACGAAAGCGTTATTCGCCCATCGTGCTGGAGGGTGGTCGATGGCAGACGACACAGGACTCTATATCGACGCGCTCGACGGTAGACCTGGCGTACACGCCGCTCGCTGGGCTGGTGATGTGAGTACCGACGAAATCACTGCTTACACATTGAAGCAGCTTAAAGGTGTCACGGACCGCTCTGCAACTTTTAGTACGGTGGCGGCCCTCATTTCACCTGACGGTGCGCAGACAATCTTTATTGGTAAGGTTCGTGGGGTGCTTCTTGATGCTCCACGGACGAAACCACAACCAAAGATGCCATACAGCCCGATCTTCGTTCCCGAAGGTTCACAAAAGGTCTGGGCAGAAATGACGGTCGATGAAGAAAATACCGTCTCTCACAGAGGCAAGGCCTTCCGTCTGGTTCGAGAGTATCTCTTGGAGCAGTTACGTTAGAGGCTCCACTTTCAGATGGGTTCGTACGCGGACCCATCTTTTTTCATGCCGCGTCACCTCTCAACACCTTCTCCATCGCTCTACCTTTAGCCAATTCGTCTACCAATTTGTCTAAATAGCGCACCTGCTTTGTCAGTGGATTTTTAATGTCTTCAATGCGATAACCGCAAATCATGCCAGTAATGAGATGTGCCTTTGGATTTAATGTGGCATTACTGAAAAAAGTCTCAAAGGTCGCTTCGTTTTGTAAGAAGTGTTGAATCTGTTTCTTGTCGAATCCGGTCAACCACTCTATGACCTGGTCGAGCTCAGCTTTTGTTCGGCCTTTCTTTTCAACTTTTATGAGATACAACGGATATATTTTGGCGAAGGTTAAGCATGCGATACGTTGGTCGTGAGCACCTGTAGCATTCATGTTATTTGGACAACTTCACCAGTCCTTTATTCTTCATAATGTTCTTGTAGTCCCACTGAATTGCGCGTGATTTTTTGATCCAGCGTTTGAGGTGGGTGACTTTGAGTTCTTTTACGTCGGTATAGAACACTTCAGCGGCTTTGAATTTTCCTTCTGGGGTGAGGCCTGGTTCATCAAAACTCTGCCCGCTAAAGAACATGAGCGCGACTCGGCCGTCTTTACGCACAGAGTACGCCACGATGGGGTTACCATCGATAAACCAGACAGGGCTGCCGTGCCAGATTTTTGACTCGCTGTCCCTTAAATTCTTGTCTAGGTGTGCCTGCAGTGCCGTACACACTTCGCGTGCACTCTTTGTCTGCAATCTGTTGTACTGGGCTACGGTGGTAGCTGTAGTTTTTTTCATATTATTTTTTGATTGTGTTACGTTTAACCGTTAGCCTTTACGCGCCGCATCAATAGCAGCAACGTCGATCTTTTGCATGGTCATCATGGCTTTGAAGGCGCGCTCGGCTTCGGCGCCGCCTGCCACAAGTGCCTCGTAGAGCGTGCGCGGCGTAATTTGCCATGACACTCCCCAGCGGTCTTTGCACCAGCCGCAGGCGCTTTCTTCGCCGCCATTGTTGACGATCGCATTCCAGTAGCGGTCAGTTTCTTCTTGGTCTTCGGTTGCGATCTGAAATGAAAATGCTTCACTCTGCGTAAACTGTGGGCCACCATTTAGACCAGTGCAGGGAATTCCGCAGACGGTAAATTCCACCATCAGTACGTCGCCCTTTTTGCCGTCCGGAAAATCGCCAGGCGCATGAAAAATAGCACCCACCTTACTGTCCGGAAATGTTGCTGCGTAAAAAGTTGCGGCTTCCACGGCGTCTTTGTTAAACCAGAGGCAAATTGAATTTTTAGGTATCATAGGCGTATTGTAGCAGACATTGCCAGGTAATAGCTGTAACAGTGTAACTTTCGGAGCCATCGCCACCGCGCCCATTTTGGTGTACCATAATGCGGTAAAAGATATGCGCTGGCAGCAATAACGGAGGATTGGGTGAGTGGTTTAAACCAGCGGTTTACTAAACCGCCGACGGGTAAAACTGTCCGTGAGTTCGAATCTCACATCCTCCGCAATGATCCGCGAGAAAGCCTAAACGGCTTTCGAGTGGAGCATCAGTGCGCGAGGATGTGAGATTCGAAAGGCGGAGGTGCGACGGCACCGAGCCGGGGTCGCACGATTTTTCAGCAGAAAAATACGAGTGACCGAATCTCACACGGGAAAGGTGTATTGCTCCTGTAGGAGTGAATCTCACACAACATTCTCGGCAATGCTACAATACACCCATGGATTTTAAACTCATCTTCGGCATCCTTTCTGTTGTGGTCGCAATTGTATGCTTCCTTCCGTACTTTAATGACATCTTCAAACGCAAGACTGAGCCACACATGTACTCATGGCTCATCTGGACCATTCTCCAAGGGGTTGGTGTTGCGGCTCAGTTAAAGGACGGGGCAGGGTATGGTACCTGGGCGCTCGCACTCGGTGCATTCTTTTGTTTTGCGATATTCCTGCTTTCTTTTAAATACGGAACAAAAAATATTTCAAAGTTTGACCTTGCGTGTCTCATTGTCGCTATTGGCGCAATTGGAATCTATTTGTTTCTTCCAAATCCACTTTGGGCTACATTGGTAGTGGCGACTGTTGATTTTATCGGCTTCCTGCCTACTTTCCGCAAGGGATTCCAAGAGCCATTTTCCGAGACGCCGGCCACATTCTTTCTAAGTGGAGTTGCAAACCTATTAAGCCTTATTGCCTTACAGAACTACTCAGCCACTACCGTTCTGTACATAGCAAGCCTATTTATAACTAATATGAGTTTTGCCGTTATGATTTTGGCGAGAAGATTCCTTTTAAAATAAAAGAAAACCCGCCTCAACGCAGGTCTTCCTTTGTCGTGACGGGTCGTTTGGGATCAGCGCGCAATGAGCACGCCGACCATGGCCAATATCCAATAGCCGATCGAAAGCCCCGGGATAAATTTCCCATTGAAGTTTTTCTCGCCGTAGAAGCCGAGACTGCTCAGGGCAAGGTAAATCCAGGCATTCACAAAATTGAATTTGTACGGGTCGTGGAATGAATCCACAATGAGTGGAATTCCTGCAATCATGCAGGCAATGCCGTTAACGATTACCGACGGTGTAAACTTTCCGCGATGTTCACACCATACGTATGCAATGATGCACACCACTACGAGACCAGCGACATACCATTCAAAACTACCAAAGCTCGCGCGGCCACTTTTGGCATAAGCACATGCACCGATTGTAAGGTCTGAAATCGTATATCCTGCAAGCAGTACATGGCCGCCTCTTTTGGCTCGCCAAAGTACGATAGTACAAACGATCGAGAGGAGGCCCCAGAGAAAATATGTCGCTGGGTTGTACGCATCACCTTTGCTAATACTGATCATGACAGGGATGCATATGAGTACTGCACCAATACCGCTTAACTTAACTGCGAGATCCTTCATGGGACGGATCCTTTCTTATTGGATGTTGGTTGATGAAAAGAACTTGTCGGTATTATACTACTTTATGAGTGGTATGTCAAATAGTAGGAATAGTACATTAAGTAACTCGATTCCTATATACTTACCTCATGAAACTCTATCGCGGCATCGCATCGAAGGAATTTATAGAACACGCAGATGAACTAGACCAGCGGATGCACGACGGCTGGAGAACAATACTGACCGTGCGCGAGAATGGGATTTTTTCCTATCCAGAAGAACTGAACGACACCGTCATCGAACTCAGCAAGCTGCAGGTGTATGCGCGACAGTACTTTACCGACATGAAGGAAATTGCCGAACGATATGCGCAATCAGAGGGTGGGAGCGTCATAGAAATTGATGTGCCACTCAATGACATCGAAAAGTATTTCCTCCTCGAATTCCAAAACTACGCAAAGCGTCGCGAACAGTTTGAAATCGTCTACCAGGTGCGTGGCGATGTTTTGGCTGAACATAAGGGTGAGTGGAAGTTGAAGGTAATCTAGTCTATGACCCTCATTTCACTCCTCAAAAAGAAACACATTCTCAAGTTTGGCACATTTACGCTGCGTAGTGGCGAGGTTTCTCGTCATTACTGTGATATTAAAGAGGCGATTGGCGACCCGGTCATGCTGAGGATGATAGTAAGGGAATTAGTGTGTCTCGTACCGGCACACGTTACCTGCATAGCAGGCTCAGGATATGGCGGGATTAGTCTTGCGACATTAGTTGCGTATCAGCGCAGGTTGCCGCTTGTGTTGGTGAGGGACAAGATCAAAGATCATGGCACAAAGAAAAGCATCGATGGATACATGCCAAGCAAGAAGGATGTTGTGTGTATCATTGACGATGTCTTTACAACGGGCAGTAGCATCCGGGATACAAAAGAGAAGCTAAAAGCGAGTAAGGTAAGGTTCGCAAAGAGTGTGGTGGTACTTAATCGTTCGAAGAGTAATAGCGTGTTAGCTCTTCTCACAGATTCCGACATTTCGGTTAAATAGCGGTGCTATACTTATCGCATGCCACCCCTCAATACCAGATTACGTGTTCTCCTGAGCGCACTCGTCTGTGTGACGGCGTCTTCTGTTATTGCGCTCCTTGCATTACAAAATCCAAGTGACGCTGATGCTCTACATGAACAAGCGGCAGTCTCGCGCGCGACTTCACCCGTAACAGTATCGAAAGTGCCCGCGCCGGTATCTGCAAAAAGCGCACCTGAGGTCGCATCTGCAGCCGCCGCACCCACCACTTACACTCAAGAAAACCCGCCAATTTTCCCAGACATTGAACTCATTGCCCCAGCTCGCGCGCGAATGCTCGCCGAAAACGCATCAACCAGCACAAGTACCATTGCCAAAGCAACGACTACGACAATCCTCTTTGTCGGCGACATGTTTTTCGATCGTCACATTCGTCTAGCGGCCGCAAAGAAAGGCGGCGACTATTTATTCTCATGCATTGATCCGCTCTTTGAATCGGTAGACATGGTCGTCGGCAATCTCGAAGGGCCGATTACCACGAATGCATCGGTCACGGTGGGTACGAAGCAAGATAATCCAAACCATTTTTATTTTACCTTCCCAACGAGTACGGCAGCATTACTCGCGCGGCACAATGTGCGACTGGTCAATTTGGGGAATAATCACATTATCAATTTTGGGAAGAGTGGCATTACGTCTACACATGCGTATTTGGAAAAGGCAGGTGTGGCATATTTCGGCGGCATCGCTGGGAATTCGCCGATTTACCGTGCGCGTTACCTGGGCAGACCATTTTCATTTATAAATTACAATCAGTTTGGCGGTGAGTCGGCGAAAGTTGTGGCAGCGAAAATCGCTCAAGAAAAATCGTGGGGGAGTACAGTAATCGTCTACACGCATTGGGGTGACGAGTACACCTACACCGTTGCAAGCATGAGTAAGGCTGCGCGCCTTTTTGCGGACAATGGCGCAGACATCATCATCGGCTCGCATCCACATGTGGTGTTAGACAGTGCACGTATCGGCCAGACGCTCGTCTACTATTCGCTCGGTAATTTTATGTTTGATCAGTACTTTAATGCGCGGGTCAAAAACGGTTTGGCAGTTGCGCTCACCTTTAGTGCTGCGAGCAGCACGCCGGCGCTCATTGGGGTGCATGAATACCCAGTGACACTCAAGTCGGATGGGAGGACGTGTTTAGTGGAGGGGAAGTAAGTAGGAAATGAAAAACGGCCAGCTGTTGAGGCTGGTCGCTGTCTTGAATGGCGTACATGCTGCGAGTGTTTTAGCTCGAGCGTGCCGCATGCTTGGCTCGCGCTTGGGCAAGGTGGCTACTAACAATCTCCGGTGTGATGTTGTCTGGGTCGGTAACGGAAAAACCTGCCAGTGTCATTGATGCTTCGAAAAGCGCGACAATCGGTGCTGCTTCGGAGCGTTTAAGTTCTGCGAGAATATACCTGATGTTAAAGGAGGTGTCTGGAGGTGTAGTCGGTGTGCTCATGGCTGCATAAATCGTATGCAAAAAAATGCGCGGTGTCTAGTGAGCATTGCTATGACTGAGTTCGGCATGCATAAGGTGCGTGCTGTACATGAGTGATTAAATGTGGTATCGTATCGGCGGTTGCTTCACTCATTGAACTATGAAAAAGTATCATCGACGGATTGGCGGACCAAGGTCAGCCAATTCAAAACATGGCACAGGAGCCGAAGATTCGCCGTTAGAAAGGCTTCTGGCAGGAAATCCAAGCTCATCATCGGCCCTTTCCGCGCCGATAACAACAAACGCGATCCCGGGTACGTTGCGTTCGTCAGAATCAAGCATCAGGTCCACCCTTATGCGTCACACAAACGAACATGGCACCGTCAGTTTGTGGAGGCTTGTCCCAACAGCGACTGTCATTCTTGTGGCGAGCGGCCTCGTTTATCTCGCTTGGTCCTGGATCAAAAAGAATATGGGAGGCCAGCCATGAACTCCGTCGCCTTCGGCACGGTCGGCATCGGCGCCTTTTTGGTAAGTGCACGATTGGTACATGGTCCATTCATCGCAGCACAATGCGCGATGATTATCCAAACCTCAATGCAGACCGCAGGCTCTTCGGAGCTCTGTGTGCTCAGCATATTCAACATTATGGCGATTCTTCGCCAAACCAGCGCACCGTAGTCGTTGTATCGACACATGCGTCGCAAAAAGCGAGACCACATGGCCTCGCTTTTTTCTATGTCTAATTTTTTGCGAGCGAAGATGAGTGTTGGTTGACTTGTGAGGCCGACGGGCCGAGCACTGAGACCGTTTCTTAGCAGAGAAATGGTCGTGCAACCAACACTCATCAAGCAAGCCTATTTTAAGTAGACCTGACTCGAAACCAATTCCTTATACTGTTCATTATTCGCAAGAAGTTCGTCGTGCGTGCCTTTTCCTACAAGCGCACCGTGGTGGAAGACGAGAATTTCGTCGGCATCGCGCACGGTGGCAAGGCGGTGGGCGATGATGATTGTTGTCTTGCCGGCAGATGCCTCCTGAATACTTTCGCGAATGCGTGCTTCATTTTCAGTGTCGAGGCTCGAAGTTGCTTCGTCGAAAATGAGAATTTGCGGTTCTTTAATGAGGGCACGAGCAATGCCGACGCGCTGACGCTGGCCGCCTGAAAGTTTAATGCCACGTTCGCCAATCATGGTGTCCCAACCCTTTTCAAGTTTGGTGAAAAATTCCGAAACGCGTGAAAGTCGCGCCGCACGATCAAGTTGCTCCGGAGTTACGGCTTCAGGATTCTCAAGTCCAAAGGCAACATTGTAGCGGAGTGTACCGTCGAAGAGGGCAACGTCCTGTGGCACAAGGCCAATATGACGGCGCAATTCACGGTAGTCGACATCTTTAATATTAATTGAGTCAACATAGACACCGCCCTTGTCCGGGTCAAAAGCACGAAGGATTAAGTTCACCATGGTCGATTTACCTGCGCCAGACTTACCGACAAAGGCATAGCGCTTGCCAGCTTCAAGCTTAAATGAAATCGCATTAATGGTAGAAGGTTTGTCGCTCGCATTTTCGTCATCTTGTTTTTCGTTCACACCCTCTTCTTCGTCTTCGGTTTTGTCTTCAGTTACGCCGTCTTTCGTAGTGCGTGCCTCGTATGAGAAGGAAACATCACGAAACTCAATGGTGCCAGTAATGTTTTTGAGTGGAGTAGGGTGAGCGGGAATTGTAATGTCTGGCTGAAAGTCCAAGTAGGCAAAATATTTTACGATCGGCGCAATATTTTTTGCCAAATTTCGTTGAATAGTTCCAACATTTGAGAGTACGTCTGTTGATTGTTGGATCCATAGGACAACGGTAATGAAGAGCCCAGGATTCATTTTTCCGGTGAAGGTGAGGTAGCCTGCATACGCCATTGCAGTGATTCGAGCAATAACAACAAAGAGCTGTCCACCGTAATACCAGTATGAATAGGGCGACCAGAGTTGGCGGTACAGTGTTGAATTGTTGCCGACTTCGATATCGTATTCGGCACTCACACGAGCCTCTTGAGCATTTACAATGACGACATCTGCATTTTCGATTATCTCGCTGTGCTTTTGATTAACCGTATTGTTTGCACTATCCATTTCCTTGAAGCGCGGGAAAAGAACATTGTGATAATGGCTTGAGTAGAAAATATAGACCACAATTGTTACCAGAAGAATGAGTGCTACCGGCCACGCTGCTTTGGTCAAAAAGAAGAGCGGCAATACCATGGTGAAAAAATTCGGAACGACTGTATAGATAGTGGTCCACAGTGTGCCTGTAATCGCCGATTCACCCTTGTTCAAAATATTTCGCTTGATTGCAGAGTGCCCGAGGTGGTGCTGGCCCATAGAAATAGTAAAGAACTTCTCCATGGAAATTTTAGAGAGGTGCTTGCCAACTTCGTAATCAAAATTGCGGACTTCGTAGAGTTCACGTAGAAGCGAAATCACATTTCTGAGTGCCCAAATAACACCCAAGATAATTATCGAACCTACGAATGCGTGTTGATTCAGGTCTGTAACAGCATTCACGGTCTTACCGTAAAAGATAGGAGCTGCGGCAGAAATAAGCTGCGAAATCAAAATGAGAAAACAGAAGATGGCAATTTTTTTGTGAAAGGGGGCAATGAGCGATAGTGCTCGTTTAAAGATTTTTATTTTATTCATCATATGTTTTGTGCTAACGATTAACGGCCGGCGAGACAGAGAGGCAAAGGTGGATAAGAAGGCGAATCGGTGATGCTAGAATAGTGTCATCAGGATATTTTAACTCATATGGGTCAATTCGTATATACTCCACCGCCTTCTCGAGTTGCGATACAGGATGTGCCAGGCGCGCCTGAGCGTTTTGGTTTTGTGGCGCATGTTATTCACGTGGCCACCTTCGTCTTGTCGTTCTATTGGTTATGGACGTTTTTATGGATGGTGATTTACTACTTTTTCACACTGAGACAGATCGCCACGGTGACCAAATATGCTGACATTAATCTCTACCTGCCGTTTTGGAAGCATATTTCGTTCGGTATTGTTGGGCGATATTTGAATTTTTTTACTCAGCCTGCCTTTATGATCTGGTGGCGCGTGGCGTTGGCTACTATTCTCCTCGTGTTGTGTGCACTTTTTTGGAAAAAAACAAAAGCGGCCTTCCCGTCGGCGGTCTTAGCTTTTTATACTATTGCTGTTGTTGCTCTTCATGCGGCGGCAGATGTGCGCACGTACGTGATGTCGGTTTTTATCGGTTTGGTAGTGGCGGTTTTTGCTCTTAACGGGTATCGTCGTGCGCGAAAGTTTATTACAGCATTTTATTTTGGCGCGTAAGCCGACTGCTATGTTCCTGATGCAAAAGTGACTGCCTGCACGCTCCGTGCTCCTGCGGCCATGAGTGTTTCTCGAGCGGCGGCAAGGGTTGCGCCTGTAGTTACTACGTCGTCTATCAGGATGATGTCTGCGTCGCGGATTCGTACGTGGGCGCCGGTGGTGTTGCTTATTGAAAAAGCGCGTCGCATATTTGCTTCGCGTGCCTCGGTGCTCGCTTGAGTTGTTTGAGAGCGGCCAGGGCGTTTATGGAGGAGGTGTGGGGAAATTTCCCAACCATACACGCGTGGAAACGAACAGTGGGCGAGCGCAAGTTCAACCTGATTGTATCCGCGCTCATTCCTACGTGTCCACGAAATAGGGATGGGGATAATGAGTTTTGCGCTAGTTTCGCTAAGAATGCCGGCATCCGCGGCTAAAAATGGTGCGACACCTTCGTCGAGTAGCTGAGCAAAGGTCCTGGCCACATGAATATTTTTATGAAATTTCATCTGGTGTATGGCAAGGCGCACGGCTGGCTCGGCAAAATGCATAAGGCTCATGCACCACGGGTAGCGCGAGTGGAAATGAATTTTGAGTGCGTGCTCGCGCCACTCATCGAGTGTGAGAGCTTCTAGTGCGGCAACCTCCGGCAACTTGGGGAAAAGGTGGTCAAGAAAAGCGCTGTAAACATGGCGTGCGTAAGTAAAAAAGTGGTGCATGGTCATGGTATAATGCTACTGTCTTCTCATTTTGACATACCGCATGTTAGGTTTTATTAAAAATCTCTTCAAGAAACCGAGCGAAAGTGTGCTTGGCATAGACATCGGTCCTTCTTCTATTAAGGTTGTTCAGCTTTCCCGCAAAAAGGGCCGAGCCGTACTCGACACCTATGGTGCCTTGGCTCTTGGACCATACGCTGGCATCGAAATCGGCCGCTCAACGAACTTGCCTCCAGAAAAAATCGCTGAAGCGCTCGTCGATGTGTTGCGCGAATCTGGCACTACCACAAAGCAGTGCGGGCTTTCTATACCTATGTCTTCGAGTTTGCTCACGCTCATTGAGGTACCAGCAGCAAACGAAGCTCAGCTCGACCAGATTATTCCTATCGAGGCGCGTAAATACATTCCGCTGCCTATTTCTGAAGTGGCGCTCGACTGGTGGGTGGTTCCGCAAGAACAGGTAGGTATTGCGACGGAATTTGATTCGGGTCAAAAAGCGCCCGGCACGCCAGCGGCAATTCCTAAAATCACCGTGCTCCTCGTGGTTATTCACAATGAGGCGCTCGCACGTGCGCAAGAAATTATTCGTCTGGCAAATCTCGACGCTTCATTTTTTGAAATTGAAATTTTCAGCACTATTCGTTCAGTGCTCGAGCATGAAAGTGCACCGGTCATGATCTTTGACATGGGCGCTGGATCAACGAAGCTCTATATCGTAGATCGCGGTATTTTGCGACTCTCACACATTGTGACGCGCGGTTCGCAGGACATGACGCTCGCTATTTCAAAATCACTCAATATTTCTGTAGAAGAAGCTGAAAGTTTGAAGCGTGAGCGTGGAGTGTCGCCAGCAGCAAAGCCGGGTATGCCAGGCGCTGCTCCAACGGCAGCAGAAAGCGCCTCGCTCGCGGCGGTTACACCCGAACAGCTCGCACAAATTATGCTCCCGACGCTCAACTACATTTTCTCGGAGGCAAATCGCGTACTTTTTAATTATCAGAAAAAATACAATAAAAATGTGGCAAAGGTAGTCCTCACGGGCGGCGGGGCAGCGCTCAAAGGTTTTGCCGACATCGCTAAAAAAGAAATGCAAACAGCTGTTGAATCTGCAAACCCATTCGCCAAGACGGACGCGCCAGCATTTTTGCAGCAATTGCTCGCTCAGTCTGGCCCGGAATTCTCGGTTTCTATTGGTTTGGCGTTACGTCGCCTTCAGGAGCTTAAGTAATACACAGGTGGCGGCCTGCTTTTGACTTTCCGTACTATAATACGAGAGTATGGATCCACGCGTCCAAACTTCTTTTATTCCTAAGAAACCTCTGAATTCAGGAGGTGTACCTGTTCAGCGGCCAATAAACCTCTTTTTGGTCATTGCTGGTGTTATTTTTATCGCTTCATTGAGCCTTACCGGCTTTGCATTTTTCTACAACAAGCAGCTTGTTGCTAAAAAGGCTGAGCTCGACGCAGAGCTTGTGCGACGCCAAAAAGAATTGCGTCCAAATGACGTAGCGTACCTCAAAAAGCTCGATCAGCGCTTAGCGATGGCCGCTGAGGTTATTGCAAAGCACGTTGCCTTTTCAAATGTATTTATGTTCCTCGAGGAGGCGGCATCCCAGAATGTGCGCTTTTCGAAGATGTCTATAGTTTCGAGCCCAACAGAATCAAAACTTACTCTTTCTGGTGTTGCCCGAGCTATTAATACAGTTGCATACCAGTCAGATATTTTTCGTGGCGAAAAAGCCTCAATCAATCCTATTTTTAAAGGACTCAAGCTCAACGACAAAGGGGTATTTACCTTTAGTGTTGATATGAGTGTCGATCCAAAGCTCGTTCTGTACAGTAGTAATTTTGCGGATGCGTCGAATATGGATACGAGTAAAAAGCTACCTGAGGTTCCGGTAATGCCTGTAACGCCATAATAAATCTATGGGATCATTTCTTACACCAATTATTCTACTCATTGCGTCCGGCGCCCTTTTGTTTACGGTGACGCAAGGGCAGTACGATGAATACAAGACCTTGAACGCTGAGGTTCAGCAGCGTGTTACCACACTCGAAACATTTAAAGAGTTTATTGTGTTGCGCGACAAATTGCTCGATGTTTCGCAAAAGGTCTCGGGAAATCGTAAGGTGGATGACCGTATTAATAAAATGGTTCCTGAAACCATAGACACTATTCGCCTCCATATGGATTTGTACGGTATAGCAGGTTTTTATAATATTCCTCTAAAAGATTTGACGATTTCCGCTGCGGCTGAAGATGGTCAGAGCGTCGCTGCACCACAGGAGACAGGCATGAATCCTTCTGCGATGGGTGCTCAGGTGGGGATCACTGTTCAAGATAAAGCAGTGCGCAAGGTCTATAACATTAAGTTCGGTTTTACTTCTTCGTATGAAAAATCAGTAGCATTCCTTAAGGATCTCGAAAAGAGTTTGCGTATTATAGATATTACCAATTTTGACATTACCCCAAAAGTGACTGGAACAGCAAAGGAAGGGAAGACTTTACAATATAATGTAACTGTCGGAGCAAAAACCTATGGACTCAAATAAATCACATCTTTTTTGGTTACTCGCAGCATGCGCGGTGCTCACCTTCGCTCTTTCTTCGGGTCGTAACGTGCGTGGGCAGATTCCTACACCAGGCCAGGGCGAAAGCATGCTGAGTTCTCAGGCTACTGCTAACCCTGTTTTGTATTCAACCGATGTGCTCAGCTTGCTCGCACAGTTGCGTTCAGTGAATCTTGAAAAAAATATACAGATCATTGAAACAAGCATTTTTGATTCATTTGATGACTACACTCAGGAGGTCGTGAGTGAGCCAAAGGGTCGACCAAATCCATTCGACCTTTTACCTGGGGAATCGCTCGATTCGTTTACAACAGTCGAAACAAAAGATACGACCAGCGCACGTTAATCGTAACGTACATTTTTCATGGCAAGTCTCTTAGAAACACTGGTAGATAATCGAGTTATCGGCCAAAAAGATGTGGCCGCTATTAGTGCTGAGCTCGAAAAGGGCGATTCTACCATTGAAGAAATTCTACAGAGCCGCGGAGTCAACGAGCAGACTATTTTGATGGCAAAGGGCGACTTCTACGGCATTCCAGTAAAGGCACTTGAAAATCAGATGCCGACCTTCGAAGTGCTCAAGTATGTACCCGAAGAGTCTGCATCGCATTACCGCTTTGTGCCTGTTGCATTGACTGACGGTGTGCTCGAAATCGGCATTGTGGATCCAGACAATATTGAAGCGCGCGATGCGGTGAACTTTATTTCTACGAAGTCGAATTTGCCGTTTCGACTCTTTTTGATTTCCGAAAGTGATTTTTTACAGGTGCTCGACGCATACAAGGGTATTTCTGGTGAGGTGACGCAGGCGCTTTCGGAATTTGAATCGGTTTCCGCGCAAGAAGACCAGCAAGAAATGGAGAAGGGTGGGGCAGAAGCAGCTGCAGCAGCAAGCAAGCGTGAGGCAATCGTCGAAGACGCGCCAGTGCAGAAGATTTTCTCAACCACACTCCAGCATGCCGTAGAAGAACGCGCATCCGACATTCATATTGAGCCGATGGCAGACCATGTGCGTGTCCGTTTTCGAGTCGACGGCGTTCTTAACACCAGTATTATTTTGCCGATCAAAGTGCTTTCTGCATTGGTGGCGCTCGTCAAAATTCGATCAAACATGCGCCTCGACGAAAAGCGTAAACCTCAAGACGGGCGTTTTTATGCAACGATCAACAATCGCAAGATCGACTTTCGTGTTTCTACGTTTCCAATTTACTACGGCGAAAAGGTGGTGATGCGTATTTTGGACTCAGAAAAGGGTGTGCTCGCGCTCGACAAAATCGGTATGACCGATCGAAATTTGAATTTAATTAAAGCCGGCCTCGAAAAACCGTACGGTATGATCCTTATTTCTGGTCCGACAGGTTCCGGTAAGTCTACAACGCTCTACTCGATGATGAACCTGGTTGACCGCGACCATGAAAACGTTCTTTCGCTCGAAGACCCAGTCGAATACCAAATTTCCGGCCTTAACCAATCGCAGGTGCGCCCAGAAATTGGCTACACCTTTGCGACCGGTTTGCGTACCACCTTGCGTCAGGACCCAGACATTATCATGGTGGGTGAAATTCGTGACAAGGAAACCGCACAGCTCGCCGTGCAGGCAGCGCTTACTGGTCACTTGGTGCTTTCTACTATCCACACCAACAATGCTGCCGGTGTGATTCCACGTTTGATAGATATGGGAGTGGATCCGTTCCTTATTGCGCCGACCCTTATTTTGGCTATCGCGCAACGCCTCGTAAAAACGCTCTGCCCAGGCGGCGGGCGAGCAATTAAAGTCGAAGGCGCGCTCCGCACGAAGATTGAAGCTGAATTGGCGGAGATTCCAGAAGAGTTTCGCGATCAAATTCCAGTGGGTGACAATGTATACGAGGCCGAAATCACGCCAGATTGTCCTAAGGGTACGAGCGGTCGTGCGGCGGTAATTGAAGTAATCAGTATGTCTAAGGAGCTCGAGCAAATTATCTTGAAAAACCCTGTTGAGCAAGAAATTGTGAAGGCGGCTCGTAAACAAGGGATGCTCACTCTGCGCGAAGATGCTATGATAAAAGCATTCAAGCGCCAAATTCCTTTTGAGGAAGTGGTGCGATTGTAGGCCGAGGTACGTTAGGTACAGGGCGAGATTTACACATAATCAGATAAAACCGTATGGAAAACAGAAAACAGTACACTATTTTTCTCGTGGATGATGATCCATTTTTGCTCTCGATGTATTCGACCAAATTTAAGGCCGAAGGCTTTATGGTAGAAACGCTGACTGATGGTCCGCTTCTTTTTTCTAAGATCAAAGAAGGCCCTGCACCAGACCTTATCTTGCTCGACATGATTTTGCCTTCAATGTCTGGCGTAGAAATTTTGCAAAAGATTCGCCAGGATGAGCTTATTCCACAGACCAAGATCGTTATTCTTTCGAATCAGAATGACACTGCAGATATCGAAAAGATTCAGGAACTTGGCGCGGCAGGCTACTTGGTGAAAGCATCAATGATTCCTTCTGAGGTGGTTGCTGAGGTCAAAAAAATTGTAACGCAGTAGTTGCGAGTGAGTGCACATGTGAACAAGTGTAGCCCGTGCCGGGTGTATACTAGGGAATATGGCTCACAAACAAAAAATCGAGGAATTAATGCAGACGGTCTACGACGAAGGTGCATCCGACCTTCACTTAGCCGAAGGTAAAGTTCCCGCTATTCGTGTTTCGGGCTTTTTGATTCCGCTCGTAAAGGTCGAGCCGGTCACTCATGAAGATTTGCTCGGTTTTGCCGAGGTGATGCTAACGGCCGAAGATAAAGAACATTTTCTTAAAACAAAAGAAGTAGACTTTTCATACCAGTTCCAAGACAAAGCCCGTTTTCGCGGTAACGGCTTTTTCCAGCAGGGGCGCATTTCGTACGCACTGCGTTTGATTCCAAATCAAATTCGAACGCTTCAAGATTTGAACTTGCCGCCAGCACTTGAAAGTTTTACCCATAAGCCACAAGGCTTCTTCCTCGTGGTGGGTCCGGTTGGTCAGGGAAAGTCCACAACGCTCGCTTCGTTGGTTGAAATGATTAACATAGAGCGCGCCGAGCACATTTTGACCATTGAAGACCCTGTCGAGTACGTGTATCAGGAAAAGAAAGCAATTATTAACCAGCGCGAAGTTGGTGTGGACACCGAGAGTTTTGCTACCGGCCTCAAGAGCATGTTCCGCGAAGACATGGATGTGGTGATGATTGGTGAAATGCGTGACCCAGAAACTATTTCTACAGCGGTGACAGCCGCAGAAACGGGTCACTTGGTATTTTCTACACTCCACACCAACAATGCCGCGCAAACGATTAACCGTATTATCGACAGCTTCCCAGCAAACCAGCAAGACCAAATTCGCATTCAGCTCGCGGCCAGTTTGACGGGTATTTTTTCGCAGCGTCTGGTGCCGCGCATTTCTGGCGGTCTTGTGCCAGCGTACGAACTTTTGATTAGTAATAATGCCGTCGCAAACCTCATTCGCGAAAAGCGCATTCACGAAATTTCTACAGTTATCGAAACCGGCTTGGAGCAGGGCATGATTAGTTTGGAACGCTGTTTGGCAGACTTGGTGCGCGCCGGCGAAATTACTGTGCAAAATGCCTATTTGTATTCAACAAACACGAAGGTCCTCGACAAACTTCTTTAATTTTAGCCAGGAATATCTATGGTTTTTCTTTATCAAGCAACAGACCCAACCGGTGCACAACGTGAAGGTGTGATTGACGCGGTTACCATGGAGGTGGCTATTAGTTCACTCCAGCGCCGCGGGCTCATTATCGTTTCTATCAAGCCAGAGGGGAGCAAAAGTCTCCTTACGGCTGACCTTAAAATCTTTCAGCACGTTTCTACCAAAGACATTGTGATCGTGTCGCGACAAATGTCGACGCTCTTTTCGGCGCAGGTTTCTGCTTTGCAGGTGTTCCGTTTGCTTGGTGCGGAGTGTGATAATAAGTTTTTGGGCCGTACGCTTAACTTGGTGGCGGATGATTTGCAGGGTGGTAGCTCGATTTCTAAGGCGCTTTCTAAGCATCCAAAAGTCTTTACGCCTTTCTATGTGAACATGGTTAAGTCTGGCGAAGAAGCTGGTAAGTTGGACGAAGTACTTTTGTACCTAGCTGATTATTTGGATAGAACGTACGAAGTTACCTCAAAGGCAAAGAACGCCCTTATTTATCCAATTTTCGTTATTTTGGTGTTTATTGCCGTCATGACGCTTATGTTGACGATGGTGATCCCAAACATTAGTAAGATTTTGGTTGAATCTGGCCAGGAAATTCCTTTTTATACCAAAGTAGTGCTCGGTATTAGTAATATTCTGGTACATTACGGTATCTGGGTGCTCATCGGAGGTATTATCTTAGGCTTTTTTGGGTTCCGCTATGGCCAAACTCAGCAAGGACGCATGTTTTACTCGCGTGTGAAAATCAGCATTCCGTTTATTGGCGCACTCAACAAGAAGCTGTTCTTGGCGCGTATTGCCGACAACTTGAACACCATGCTTCTTTCGGCAATTCCGATTGTGAAGGCGCTGGATATTACAGCGTCAGTGGTAGAAAACGCCGTCTACGAACAAATCCTTAAAGAAACTGTGGATGCAGTGCGTACTGGTAGTAGTCTTTCGGTGGCCATGGCACGCCACAAAGAAATCCCCGGCATTATGGTGCAAATGATGCGCGTGGGTGAAGAAACTGGTGAACTCGGCGATATTTTGAAGACACTCGCGAATTTCTATAATCGTGAAGTGAAGAATGCAGTGGACACGTTGATTGGTTTGATCGAACCTGCCATGATTGTGTTTTTGGGTGTTGGTGTGGCGGTATTGCTCGCATCGGTGCTCATTCCGATTTACAACATTTCGGGTGGGGTATAGGCGCGGCGTGTCGCGACCGTGGGCTAGGTAATACACGGCTTATCCACAGGTATCAGTGTGCATTCCTGTGGCTCCGCTATAATTCCTTCATGCAACGGTCGGTATCTTTCCCTGTTTCTAGGTGCTTTGTGGGAAAGAGAGTTCAAAAGCACTCAATTATATAATTGGTTTATTAGTAATAGTATTCATATGAAGAAAACATCAGGTTTCACCCTTATCGAACTTCTCGTCGTTATCGCTATCATCGGTATTTTGTCAGGCGTAGTTCTCACATCTTTGAACTCAACTCGTGGCAAGGGCCGCATTGCTGTAGTTCAGCAGCAGTTCTCAGCGCTCCAGAAGGCAGCGTTGACATGTATTGATGATGGTTTGACAATTGCAGCAACAGCAGCAGCAGCTACCGCAGTTTGTGCAGGTTCATCAGCTACATTCCCAGCTCTCCCAGCAACAGGTGGTTGGACATACGGTGCAACTGCAAGTAGTGTCGCAGCAGGTACTTTCTCTTTCGCAGCAACAGGTGACGGCAAGACAATCACTTGTACTCAGAACGGTTGTACAACTATCTAGTTTTAGTTAGTTAGATTCGTTTAACAAACTCCGACCCACAAGGTCGGTTTTTGTTTTGTCCAATGTGCCGTATACTATGTGTATAGCTTTTATATTATGAAATTTTCATTCACTCGTTCTAAAATCGGCGCAGGTTTCACCCTTATCGAACTTCTCGTCGTTATCGCCATCATCGGTATTTTGTCGGCGGTGGTTATTACTAACCTCACGAGTGTTCGTGCGAAAGGTCGTGACGGTAAACGTATTTCTGACATTAAACAGCTGCAGCTCGCACTCGAAACATTTGCTGAGCGTTGTGGAGGTATGTATCCAGTGGTGGCGAGTGGTGGCTCAGGTGCCTTTGCGGGTTCAGGTACATTGACCACAACATCCGGTAATACCAACTGCAACACTGTTTACCTAGGTGACTTTATCAGTGTTGTTCCTCGCGATCCTTCGACTGGTAATGGGTATTTTTATACCCCAATTGGTGGTACTGCGGCGAATTGTTTTGCGTATCATCTCGGTACTTCACTCGAAGGTAATCCAACCGAAATTAGCAATGATGCAGATGCGGCAGCTGTGGCAAGCTCGAACACGTGTGGTGCAGGTATCACTGATTTTTCAGGTGTAGATTCTGGCACAACAGGTTGTTATGGTGAGGCGGGTACCAAGTGTTACGATTTCCTCAATCAATAATAAAACTATGGAATTATTTTTCGGCATAGCACTTTTTGTTTTTGGATCTATTATCGGCAGCTTCTTGAATGTGATAGCGCTCAGACACCGCACAGGGGTTTCTGCGTGGTTTAGCCGTTCATTTTGTTTTTCGTGCGGAACGCAGCTTTCATGGCAAGACTTGTTTCCGATAATGAGCTTCTTGGTTTTGAGAGGAAAGTGCAGAGTTTGTAAAACTCGACTGTCGCCTCGATATCTGGCGGTGGAATTGGTGAGTGGAGTGCTTGTATACATGCTCGGAGTACAGATCCTCGGTCTTGGTTTTTTGGAAACTGCTGCAGCGGCGCAGATCGCACTATTCGCGTACGCAGTGGTCGTATTCTCTGCGCTCTTGGTGATTAGCCTGTATGATATTCAGCACAAGATCATTCCAGACTCATTTTCATTTATCTTTGGACTTCTTTCATTTTTAACTTTTTTCCATCGAGGGGAGTACACATGGTCGGCATTAGCTGCCCACCTTTCGGCAGCAATCATTCTCTTCGTGCCGTTCTTTCTGCTCTGGTACCTTTCGCGAGGTAAGCTTATTGGCTTGGGTGATGGTAAGTTGGCAATTGGCATTGGTTTTCTGCTTGGTTTGCAGCAGGGCGCATACGCAATTATTTTTGCATTCTGGTTTGGTGCAGTATTCGCAATCCTCACAATGATTGTGCAGCGCATCGGTACTTGGACGGGGTGGTTTAATAAGCGTGGTGCGCACTGGGCGTTTGGGGGAGAGGTCCCATTTGGTCCCTTCATGGCCTTGGCTACTTTTGCGGTCTACTGTGGAGACTGGAGTCCGCTCGTGGTCAGTGAGGTGTTGTTGCGTTGGTTGGGTATATAATCGTATGAGAAATTTTTTTGCACATGCTGCGTACAAAAAGGGGTTCACCCTGTTTGAGATCCTCGTCTCGCTCGCCATTTTTACGGTGTTGACGGCAGTTATTGTGACAAAAAATAGTCAGTTTAAAGGGGCAACGCTCATTTCGAACCTCGCCTACGAGGTTGCGCTCCTGTACCGCCAAACTCAAACGTTTGGTACTGCCGTGCGAGGCTCAGGTCCGCTCATCGAGAATAGAATTTCTGCAGGGTACGGGCTCCATATTGACTTACGCGCTCCACCAAATGGATCAAATCAAAAAATTATTCTCTATATAGACAATAATAATCCCACAACGCCAAACTATTTGTATGATTCTTCAGAGCTACGTGATACATTCTTTATCCAAAATGGGTTCGTAATTGAATCTGTGTGTGCTACGGTCGCGGGTGGACAGGTGTGCAGTACAGACCCAGCGTACACAACGCTCGACGTCACGTACCGTCGTCCAGATCCTACGCCGGTAATTAAAATTGGGGCTACGGGCGTCTACTATGCCGCCACAGATGCCACGGTCACTCTTAAGTATTACAAAGGTTCAACGTCGAAAGTTCTCATTTCAAGTACTGGTCAAATTTCTGTGCAGGAGCGTTAAGGTGATTGGTTGATTGTTAGTGATACAATATAACGTATGCGTTCATTAGAACATTCTAAAACTAAAAAAGGTTTTACGCTCATTGAAGTAATTATTTCGATCTCAATTTTTATTATTGTGATGGTGGTGAGTGCGACCTCAATGCTTGCGGTGGTGAGTGCAAATCGTAAAGCTCACGCGCAAAAGTCCATTATGGATAATATCAGTTTTGCTCTCGAAACTATCTCGCGAGGTGCTCGATTCGGTAGCGAATTTTCATGTGCTGCCGACCCCGTCAATGTAACAAATTGTGTAACCACGCCAGGCGGTCTTTTCCGTTTTAAAGATCAATATGGTACGTATCATTTATATTCACTTGTGAACGGCCGTGTTGCGGTGCAGAAAAATGCCACACTCGCAAGTCTTGCTGCGTCGACCGTCCAATACATTACAGCGCCTGAAGCAACCATTACATCACTCGCATTCCATGTTGACGGTGCGCTTGCAGGTCGCAATAGCGCGACTTCCGATTATCAGCCGTGGGCAATTGTTCTCGTGAGGGGATATTCAGGCGCAACGCCAAAAACCCGTACGGATTTCTACCTTGAAACATCGGTAAGTCAGCGAAAGTACGATATATAATACGTGTATGAAGTTTCTATCAAATCTAACTAAAGAAAAAGTGCAGACTACCCATCGCGCGTCTCTCAAAAAGGGTGGCTTTACACTGATTGAAACATTCATCGCCATCACTATTCTTATGCTCTCACTCGCAGGTCCGATGAGCCTTGCGCAAAAAAGTTTGAAGACTTCACTCATGAGCAAAGACAGAACAACTGCAAATTTCTTAGGGCAAGAGGCAATTGAGTTCTTAAAGACACTACGTGACACTAGTGTCGATTGGCCTACGTTTACTGCGCTCACAGCTTCTTGCATCGCAAATAATGCTGGTACCTGTAAAATTGACCCTGTTCGCGCGCTTATTATTTCTCCAAAATTCTCCCAGGGAATACCTACTGCGTGTACAGGGGCATGTCCTAATTTGTATTACGAAACAAACGGCGGTTATTACACATACACTCAATCTGGTACCACGCGAATTTCGCCGTATCGTCGCGAGATAAGCTTGGAGCCTTCTGGTAATGATGAGATAAAAGTGACTGTAACGGTGTATTTCCCGTCGGGCCAGCCGATTGTACTCAAAAACAGTATTTTTAATGTGCCGCGTTACTAATTGTATGAAACATACTCACCAACAAATCGTTGTAGATAAAAGTAAAAAGGCAGGATTCACTATTCTATACGCCATACTTATAGCCGGGCTCTTGTTGGCGGTAGGCGTGTCGATTTTTAACATTTCTATTCGAGAATTTAATCTGTCTCTCTATGCGAATCAGTCCCAAGAGGCAATGTTTGCTGCGGACGCGGGTTACGAATGTGCCTTTTTCTGGAATGACCCACGGTTTATTGACTCTGCGGGCAACTTGTATCGAGGGTTTGCGACATCTACCGAATCTGCTGTAATGGTTAAGCCGATAATGAAGTGTGGAACACGATTTAGTGCTTTCAACCCAGTGGCTGGTGGTGGCGATCTCGACATGCGAGACCCGTATATTAGTGCTGTTGATGCAACATCGGCGGTAAGTAATTTTATTCTCTATTTGGACGGCACTGAAAGCGATCCGAATTTTACTGGTAAGTGCGCGGTGGTGTCTGTGACAAATTCGTTAGTGAGTGGCGCTGCTGTTACTCAGATAGATTCACGCGGCTACAACACCTGTGATGGTTCGAACCCAAGGATTGTCGAACGAGGCATTACTTTGTACTATTAGTGCATGAGTAAACCGACCCCTGCCGTAATTGAGCGTATTCAGAAGCTACGCGTCGCTATTGAAAAGCACCGCTACGAGTACCATGTGCTCGACCAAGAGACTATTTCAGCCGAGGCGCTCGACTCTCTTAAGCGTGAATTGGTTGATCTAGAAACTCAGTATCCTGAGCTTATTACGCCTGATTCGCCGTCGCAGCGTGTGGCAGGGAAGCCGCTTGATGCTTTTAAAAAAGTTCCACACCGTGTGCCACAGTGGTCTTTTAATGATGCCTTCACCCCGGACGATATTGCCGATTTTGACGCACGCGTGCGCAAAGGGTTGCCTGCTGGTGCCGCGCCGACCTATTTGTGTGAACTCAAGATTGACGGCTTAAAGGTTGTTATGACGTACGAGAAGGGTTTGCTTGTGACTGCGGCAACGCGCGGCGACGGAAAGGTGGGCGAAGACGTGACCGAGAATGTGAAAACGATAGAATCGGTACCATTGCGTTTGGCGCGCGAAATTGACTGTATTGTTGAAGGTGAAGTCTGGCTCGCTGCGTCTGAACTCGAGCGAATTAACAAAGGGCGTGTGGCGGCAGGCGAACAGCCATTCGCAAACCCGCGTAATGCTGCGGCTGGTTCTATTCGTCAGCTCGACCCACGCTTAGCCCGCGAGCGCCGTTTGGACGTGTTTGTGTATGATCTTTCGTACTCGAGCGAGCCATTGCCGGTGACACAAAAAGCAGAGCTTACACTCCTCAAAGAATTAGGTTTTAAGGTGAATCCGCACTGGCGCCACATGGATGCACAGAATGGTGTTGCGGGCATTGTTGATTTTTGGACTATCTGGCAGAAAAAAGCCAAGAAGCAGGACTATTGGGTGGACGGTGTGGTTATTAAGGTGAACGAGCGTGCATACCAAGATGTGCTCGGCTATACAGGCAAAGCACCGCGCTTCGGCATAGCTTTTAAATTTCCTGCTGAACAGGTGACGACGGTGGTTGAAGATATTATTTTGCAAATTGGTCGCACGGGTGTGGTGACGCCTGTTGCCGTGCTCAAGCCTGTGCAGGTTGCTGGTACTACGGTGGCGCGCGCTACGCTCCACAATGAAGACGAAATTAAACGCCTCGATGTGCGCATCGGCGACACGGTTATTTTGCAAAAGGCGGGCGACGTCATTCCAGATATTGTGCGTGTGCTACCAGACTTGCGTACGGGTAAAGAAAAGCCGTATGTATTTCCATCGCACGTGCCGGAGTGTGGTGGCGATGGTCGCATTGAACGTGTGCCTGGGCAGGCGGCATGGCGCTGCGTGGCTACAGATTCATATGCGCAGTTGAGTCGTCGTCTCTACTATTTTATTTCTAAAAAAGCATTCGACATCGAAGACATGGGGCCGAAAAATATTGATGCATTGCTCGAGGCTGGTCTCATTGCTAATGCTCCAGACATTTTCGCTCTCACCAAGGACGATTTGCTTTCGTTGCCGCGTTTTGCCGAAAAATCTGCCGAAAATTTGTATCGCGCCATTCAAAAAGCTCGCACGGTTACGTTGCCTCGCCTCATTATTAGTTTGTCGATACCGCATGTTGGTGAAGAAACCGCCTACGACATTGCTGCGCACTTTGAGAGCATAAAGGCATTGCGCGCTGCGACGCTCGAAGAGATTACGGCCATTTATGGAGTGGGCGAAGTAGTTGCACAGTCACTCTACGACTGGCTCCATGATGATGAAAATGCGCATATGCTCGACCGTTTGCTCCGCGAAATTACCTTTGACGAACAGTCAGGCAAGGCGACCGTTTCTAAGGCTGCGCAAGCACTCTTTGCTGGAAAAAGTTTTGTACTCACCGGCACATTGCAGACCATGAGTCGCGACGAGGCAAAAGAAAAAATCCGCGCATGCGGTGGCGATGTTTCGTCTTCAGTTTCTGCGGCAACAACGTTTGTGGTGGCGGGTGAGAGTGCTGGCAGCAAGCTCAACAAGGCTCAAGAATTAGGTGTACGCATTTTGACCGAAGAGGAATTTGTGGCAATGCTCAAGGCGTAAGACTGGCGCTACGGCCGTGGTTTTTTGGGCGAAATGTGCGCGAAAATTTGCGGCCGCCGTATAGTGGCCGGCAGGCAGTGCTTGTGATATGATACGGGCCATATGATTGATGTACAGCAGGTTAAAAAACTCGCAGCACTCTCACGCATTACCCTTACTCCAGAGGAAGAGGAGCGCGTAACTAAGGAATTTTCAGCAATTATTGACTATGTCGAGCAGATTCGTGACGTCACTGAGCCCGCATACGACCGTACTGCCGAGCGCCATGAGGTGCGCAACATCATGCGCGATGACGTCGTGGGCAATGAACCACAGTCGTACACTGAAGATTTACTCAACAATGCACCACAACGTCAGGGTGCATACGTAAAGGTTAAGAAGATTTTGTAATTCCTCCACAGCTTTTTTATGAAAAATTCATCTGCATCATCATCTGTTCCGCCGCTCGAAACGCTCACTATTGTAACCGCACACGAAGCATTGGTCCGTGGCGATTTTACTGCAGTTCAGCTCGCGCAGGCGCATCTCGACGCTATTGCCACAAAGAATCCTGAACTCAATGCATACCTCGAAGTGTTCGACGGCGTTCTTGCCCAAGCGGCCCGCGCAGACGAACGCATCAAGGCCGGCACCGCAACTACACTCACTGGCATTCCACTCGCTATCAAAGACAATATTTTGATTAAAGGGAAGCGCTGCACGTCTGCATCAAAAATTCTTCAGGGTTTTGTCGCGCCGTACAATGCGACTGTTATTGAACGACTCATGAAGGAGGGTGCGGTTTTTCTTGGTCGCACCAATATGGATGAATTTGCCATGGGTGGTTCGAACGAAAATTCTGCATTTGGTCCAGTGCATAACCCACACGACACATCTCGTGTTTCTGGTGGTAGTTCTGGTGGTAGCATTGTAGCGGTTGCTGCACATTTGGCGCTCGGCGCTCTTGGTTCTGATACGGGTGGTTCAGTGCGCCAGCCAGCAAGCTTGTGTGGTGTTGTTGGTCTCAAGCCAACGTATGGTCGCGTTTCTCGTTATGGCCTGATGGCGATGGGTTCATCGCTTGACCAAGTTGGTCCTGCTGCAAAAACCGTTGCTGATACAGAAATTTTGTATAAAGCAATTCTCGGCAACGACGCTCACGATGGTACAACGCTCGCGGACGGCGCTGCTCCAGATGCAAAGCGTATTGGTAAAGGTAAGTGTGTGATCGGCGTGCCACGCGACCTTATTGGTAAAGGTATTGATGCAGACGTGGTTAAAAATTTTGAAGAGAGCCTCGAGCGTCTCAAGAAGGCGGGCTACACGATTAAAGATATTACCTTGCCAAACAGTAAGTATGCGCTCGCTGTGTACTACATTATTATGCCGGCCGAAGCGTCTTCAAACTTGTCACGTTTTGACGGTGTTAAGTATGGCGCGCACAAAGCAGGCGACAACTTGCTCGGCGATTACCTTAAAACTCGTACCGAAGGTTTTGGTCCAGAAGTAAAGCGTCGTATTTTGATCGGTAACTATATTTTGTCATCTGGTTACTACGACGCGTACTACAACAAGGCAAATACCGTTCGCAATTTGCTCCGCCGCGACTATGAAAAAGCGTTCGAAGAAGTAGACCTCATTTTGACTCCGACATCTCCAACCCCTGCATTTAAAATTGGCGAAAAATCTGCAGACCCATTGCAAATGTACTTGGCGGACGTGTTCACGGTGACCGCAAACCTCACCGGCATGCCTGCGATTTCTGTACCATCAGGCGTAACTGTACGTGACGGAAAGTCTTTGCCACTCGGCATTCAAGCTACAGCTCGCCATAAGGACGAAGCGGCACTCTTTGAATTCGGTGCAGATTTTACTGCGGCAGGGAAGTAAGTATCATTCGCGTCCACAAGGCTGCGAGTCTGGGCATGCGCATGTGCGGTATACTTAAAGGACGTACATTATATGGAAGATTTTAGACGAATTCCTGGGCAAACGGTTTCACTGAATCAATTTTTTGAGGCAGTGGTCAATTATATTTTGTCCTTCAAAAACTCTACGCTCTACGCCCTCATTGCTGACGCCGCGCCTATTCTCCTGACCATCGCTATTTTTTCTACACTCATTTTTATAATTCTCTCTATTATTATTTGGTTCAAAATTGAAGAGATTGACCATGCACAGCACGAAGAACTTGAACGTCTCGCACGACCGCCAGAACCGAAACAGATTACGAACAAAAAGTGGGATCGCGTCATCCAGCACATCACTTCCAATAACGAGACCGATTGGCGTCTAGCAATTTTGGAGGCGGATATTTTGCTCGACGAGATGCTCGACGGTATGGGCGTGCACGGGCAGACGATTGGCGAGAAATTAAAGTCGCTCACCAAGGAACAGTTTCCATATTTGCAAAAGGCTTGGGATGCTCACTTAATTCGTAACCGTATTGCGCACGAAGGGCAGAATTACCAGCTTAGTCATCGTGAAGCTCAGTCAGCTATTGGTCTCTTTGAACAGGTCTTGAGGGCGGGGTTGTACTTGAAGTAGGTCTAAAGCAAGCGTCACGAGCGGCGCTATGAGTGTTTTGTGCTTGCTTTTTTGGCAAAATGGGGTACATTGGAGCCATAGCGGGATGGAGTAGTGGTCTGCTCGGAAGGCTCATAACCTTTAGGTCTAGGTTCGATTCCTAGTCCCGCAACAAGCAGTCGGCGTGCAGGTTGAGCGGTCGGCAGGCGAATGTCGGGGTAGCTCAGTTGGTAGAGCACAGGACTCATAAGCCTGGTGTCGCGAGTTCGATCCTCGCCCCCGACACAAATCGGTTTCCTTCTCGTCTCAAGAGGCGTACAATTATAGTGGCGGTAAAACCTCAACATAGGGGGATTTGTGTTCTTGATAAAAAACAGAATGCCGTTCATTGCCGTCGTGTTAGCATGTGCGGCTTGCAGTATGGGTTCGTCGTTGGCCAGAGAATTGGCGACGAATGCTCCGCCGGTTGCACCTGATGGGTGGACTGAGCGTTTGTGGATCGAAGCTCCACCTCCACTGGAGGATGATGGCGCTTTTCTCGGAGAGGGTGTATTTCGTCCACTCAAACGGCTCGTGCCTGAGCTTGGCGAGAGTCTCGTTGTGAACGCAAATGTTCGTTATGAACAACACACATCGGCCGATCGGTGGTGCTACTTAGGCGGTGCCTTCTTTGGGTACAACATACTGACTGGCACACGCTCGTTAGATCTGCACGCTGATACCCTCGAGTACCGCTTTAGTCCGCCGTTGGCGGGGGATTGGGCGTTGTGCCTTGGATTCAGCTTTTTTGGTCCTGGCAATGATTGCTCGTGGCAGCCTACGGGTGCAGCGTGCTTCATTGTCCTGCGTCGGTCCTTCAACGCATTTCCTATCGAGTGGTAGGTGAGCGATTATGATCAAATTACTTTGCTGTCCATGTGACAGCATTGCAACACAGCGGCCTCGTGCCGCTTTTTGCTTTGTGAGGGTCGCACCATTGCCGAAACTCCCAAAATACGCTATATTTCTGTCACTGCAGTTGTAGCTCAACTGGTTAGAGCACTCGCCTGTCACGCGAGAGGTTACGGGTTCAAGTCCCGCCAACTGCGCCAAATAATACGTGACCACGAAGCTCCGCGCTTCAAGGCGAAGCCTTGAAGGGGACTTGAAAGGCGGAGCGATGCCGAACTAGCAAGTGAGGCCGCGAGCCGGGGTCGAGAAACTGTTTGAGCGACGGCGAAAACAGTATTCGTGACCAAGTCCCGCTCACAAAAGACCCACGTCCTCTATCTTTAACCCCCTAAATCTGCTATAACTTCTGTATGCAAAGTCCTCATTCATATTCGCGCATGCAGGGTAGGGGTAATTCGCGCGGGAACAATCAGCGCAATAATAGCTTTGGCGCTAGTGGTCGTGGCGGTTTTCGCGGTGGCCAAGGCGCACGTCGCTCGGGGAGTGCGCACAGCACCTTTTGGGACAAAGAGTATCAAGACCCAGAACACCTCGCGCTTTCAGAAGAAGCTGCCGAAGATTTGAAAAAATTTAGTCGCTGGCTCGTGCGTAATGTTGAAATCGCAAATGGTAACCCACTTGTCTCGGGTAGTACGGTTATCGACTTTGGTTGCGGCAACGGGCGTAATTTAGTATATCTCGCAAAAGAATTTGGAGTTCAAGGCACCGGCATCGACATTTCGAGTGAGGCAATTTCACAAGCCCAGACCGCGGCACAAGAAGCAGGAGATCTTCCGCTTACTTTTACCACACGCAGCATTGCAGGTGAATTTCCAGAATTCGAAAATGAATCGTGCGACCTCGCCCTCGACATGATGACCTCTCACTTTTTGAAAGCGGCACAGCGCGATGCGTTTCGTAATGAACTCGTGCGCATTCTCAAGCCAGGCGCATGGTTCTTCTTCAAAACATTTGTTTCTGACGGAGATTTGCACACGCCACGCCTCTTGCGCGACCATCCTGCCGACGAACCTGGCGCATATATACACCCACGCCTCAATGTATATGAATATGTATGGTCAGAGCGGGGAATCATCGACTTTTTCAGCCCTCATTTTGAAGTTCACAAAACAGAACTCTCACATAAGCACATTATGCACGGTCGCGCATTTAAGCGCCGCACCATCAGTGTCTACTTGCAGAAGAAGATGAATTAACTTCGTGAGCCGTTGAGCAGGATTGAACTGCTGACCTCGTCATTACCAATGACGTGCTCTACCAACTGAGCTACAACGGCGTGCTTGCGATAATACTATAGAAAAGCCGCTAAATCAATTTGCCAACTCTCCACCCACCTGTATACTGCTGACAGGGAGGCTATAAAAGGAAGTGTGTATGCGTCACGCTCGGATTGCAGGTTGATTCTCATCATCACATCAAAACACATAATCCGAAAGGTTCATTTTCAAAAACCGTCGCATAGAAGGCGCTCATGCTGCATTTGTAGCAAGGGCGCCTTTTTAGTTTCGTATGTGCGTGTGCGATGTAATCCCCACACACAAATGTGCCATCAATGAGGGATGCTACAATTACTTTTGTATTCTCTATATATAAATTATGCGTCCAATTCATCAACTGCTACTTCTCATTGCATTTCTTGCAGCTATTACGTGGAACATAACTAATCTTCTTGTAGAGGAACAGCCAACAACTGTCGCTACTATTACTACTCAACAGCGTGCACAAGTTCCTTCACTTTTGAACGGTCTTGTCGCTCACTACTCATTCGACGAAGGTTCCGGCACTACAATTGGTGATGCGGGTGCAGCGGGTCCATTCAATGGTACGCTCGTGGGCGGAGCTACGTGGTCTACTGGCAAGGTAGGTTCAAGCGCACTTAATTTGAATGGTTCGGGGCAATATGCTGATATTCCGAACTTCACAGCATTGAGCGGCGCAAGTGCTGTCACCATTTCTTTCTGGGTGAAGCCTGCGGTGAATTCTAAACCGTTTATAGGGAAGTGGGGCGCCGGAAGACAATTTAATATTAACTCGACACCTAATGGGGCTCTGTCGGCGTATGTTCGTGTTGGTGGTACTGGTAGTGGCGGTACTGCGGTTGGTGGTATCACATCTGCTGCGGCCACACCGACTGGTGCGTGGACGCATGTCGTCATGGTTTATGAGAACCCCGCAGTAAAAGTGTATGCAGGAGGAGTGCTTATTTCAACATTTACGGGCCCAGGTGGCGCGCTCAATACTGGCGTGAATGATCCGTTGCGTTTTGGTTGGTCAAGCGCACCAGATTACCTCTCCGGCGACATGGACGACGTCCGTCTCTACAATCGTGCGGTTACCACACAGGAAATAGCTGACTTGTACGCTCTTGGCAGTGGTTCAACTCCGGCAGGCAATACAGGCGGCAACACGGGCGGTGGTACAACTCCACCGCCATCAAATGGTGGCACAAACCAAGCTCCTGTAGTCACCCTCGCATCTACTGCATCAGGAACGCTCTCTAGTGGCGGTTCAGTCCAGGTAAATCTCTCCGGTTCTGCAACAGATGACGGTCTCCCTTCAAATACGTTTTCATACACATGGTCAACAATTGGCGGTCCTGCATCAGTTATGTACTCGCAGGTAAATGCAGCAGCCACCTCAGCCACATTTACTGCGGCAGGAACCTACGTGGTCACGCTTACGGTGAGCGACGGTGCATTAAGCTCGAGTAAGAACATGACGGTTATCATTGCTGCGGCTGGTAACACATCAACAAATAATCCACCGGTTAACAATACAAATGTTCCAGCTGAGTGTTCAACAGCACAAGTTCGCTGTGTGCCAGAAGAATTTGCGACAGTTCAAGCGTGTGCGGCAACCATACAGCCTGGAGACACCTGTTTAGTAAATTCAGGCACCTATCCAGAAGCTGTCCTGACCAAAGTCGGTGGAACAAGTGACTCGAATCGTGTCACATTTAAATCAAGAACAAAGAGTGGGGCGACCGTGTACGGCTTCGACATCCGTCACCCATACGTCACCGTTGATGGTTTTGATATTACAGGCCCAACCACTAATCAGTATTACATCGGCGTGAATAAAGGTGGTGATTATTGTCAGATTCTTAACAACACCGTTCATGATGGTCGTGCACGTGCATTCGGTCTATGGTTTACGTCTTCAGCAAGTACAGGCTACATCTCTGGTAGTTACTGTACAGTTAAAGGAAACACATTTCGTCACCTCGGATATCACCTCATAGTAACTGATGGCGATGGTCATCGTTTTGAGAATAATATTCTCGAAGATGCTGATGGATGGGACTTGGTATGGCCCTTTGGTCAAAATCATGTGTTCTATCGAAACGTATTTAGGAATTCAAGTCCTATTCCTGGCATTGGTAATCACCCAGACTTTGTGCAAACATTTGCAGATAATGGAGGTAGGTCAATCAATATCCTCTTTGAAGAAAACTGGGTTGAGAATTTGAGTAATAGTGCAACAACGGGTTACCAAATGGGCCAAATGAATAGTGGTGGAGGTTTGAGTCGCCCTGCTCTGTATCCAGATTTTCACGACTACACATTCCGTCGCAATGTGTTTGCGAATATTAGTAATAACTGGAATCTTGGTATTCCTGGTGTGCGCTTTGAGAATAATACTTTTTATCGTACAGCCTACAGTCAAGACGGGCTTACGTTCGGTGGATCACTCACTCGTGGAGATGCATCACGTGCAACACTTGTTAACAATGCGTTTATTGGTGGCGGTAATGGTTCTGATACAAAAGGTTTCTATGCAAACAGTGGCGCAGGTATTAGTGTCGAGGCAGTTCGTACGCGCGTGACGAATGAGTCGGTTGTTGATGAAACCTCACCAACACCAATTACAAAAGGTCTTTTGAATGACATTGTGGCAAAAGGGTACACAAATGGTAACGGTATTCCTACAGCAAAAGCCGATGCGCTCACCTCGGTCAATGATTTTGTTGTTGATCCAGCATATGCACAGTATAAGGATGGAGTTTTCAGGGTGCTTATGGATAGTGTGGCCCTTAATAACTCTATTCGTTCAACATTCGTCGCTAATTATAACTATGTCGGTGGATATGCGTCGGCTGGATATCCTCCAAAAAGAGCGGACAATTGTTCGCTAGGTGTCGTTACTCCGTTCCGTTTCTGTGAACCAAATGGTGTGAACGGTGGTGACCCTAAGTTAACGAGTATTACTGACATTGATGGTCCCGACAATATTCCTTTTACTCTCGATGATGGTCTGAAGCCACTTCCTGGTTCCGTCTTGTGTGGTAAGGGTGCAAATGGTGTCGATATTGGTGTATACAGCTGCGACCTTACAAAGGTCTTTGCTACAGGTAACTCTGGTTCGGGCGGTATTGTTGTTACAGGTGGGGGTACAAATACGCAGCCACCTGTTGTTCAGCCACCGGTAGTCGTAACACCTCCGCCACCGTCTGTTACTCCTTCTGCTGTTGCTACACTCTACGTGTCACCTTCAGGATCTGATACAAATACAGGAACTCAAAATGCACCACTCAAGACTATTCAGCGTTGTTCCCAGTTAGCGCAAGCGGGTACACTTTGTTTGGTTATGCCAGGTACTTATCCAGAACACGTAGAAACAGTAAATGCGGGTCAGTCAGGAAAGTACATTACGTTTAAGGCTCAAGGGCTTGTCACAATGCGCGGCTTCCGAATCAAACACCCTTACGTTCGCGTCGAAGGTTTCGATATAACTCGATACGGTGTAGGTCTTAATCAGGGCTTTGTCACCATTGAGTCAGTTGCGGATAATTGTCAGATTGTTGGCAATACTATTCGTGACGGTATATACATATACTCAAAGAATATGTATTTTGATGCTACGACAAAGACGATCACTAATCCAAGTGGTGGCTTTATTGCTGCAGGCTTTACGCCGGGCATGTCTATCTATATCGGTTCAAATATTAATAGACAGATCCAGAATCACGACAATAATAGTGCGGTGCCTTTTAAGTATGAGACGAAAATTATTAGCACGGTAACAGATACGGTCATCACACTCGACCCATCAAATACCGTGTTTACCGAAGGCCCAGTGGCAGCAACCATCTACATGAATCGCGCTGAAAAGAATGGCTTATGGGGAATTATCATGCAGGCTTCTGGTAGTACTCAGCCAGATAATTGTTTGATACAAGGAAATACGCTCCGCAATTTGGCGGGCAAAGGTCTCCAGATCCAAGGCAATAATCACATCATTGAAAAGAATATCTGGGAACGAATGAACGGCTGGAGAATGTTTGCCTTCTACGGTAACAATAACGTCTTCCGCTACAATGTGTTCAGAGATTCACCTCGATGGGAGGATTTTGAATTACCAAAGCCAGGAACAGTATTTTCGATGGGTTCCGGTACTTCAGATATGTACGACACTCTCATGACGAGTATTGGTACTCCAACGCAGTCAATAAATAACAACATTTTTGAGTACAACTTCATTAAGGACATTGATGAACAATTAGCGACGGTGGAAGAGAAGCCGTCCAGTGTTTTTGTAATGGAGAATAGTGGTTTGTATATTCGTAACAACGTCTTCATGAATGTCGAAATGTCCGGTAGCTTCACCCGTCCAAAAACAATTATTTCAAACAACACCTTCTACAAGAGTGCTCGCATTTCTGCGCATAACTTTGTGATCGGCATGAGCGGTCACGGTAATCCTCTCGGTAGTATGATCAAGAATAACGTTTTCTTGGAAACAGGTAGTCTTACGGGTGCTGCGTCCGATGCTGACAAGGGTTGGTATTCGATCCGTGGTGGCGACGGCCTTCCATCTCCGCAGGTAACTGCAGATTTCAACTACATTGCAGGTTCAGCTGCCCAAGGGTATCCAGCAAAATCTATCACAGCACTTTCATTCGGTGGTGCAGAGAAAAACGGTATTAACGGTGGCGATCCAAAACTCACAAATCCTTCAAACCCTCTCGGCGCAGACGGCCTCCCATTCACTCCAGACGACGGCCTCATCCCACTCCCGACATCACCACTGTGTTTAAAGGGCGAAGGCGGTACCTACATCGGCGCATACCCATGCCCCGGCGTGTCATACTCAGGCGTCACCCAACCTCCAACACCTCAACAACCACCTACGGTACAGCCACCAGTCGTACCACCAGTTGT
>JACCDK011131420.1_pt1 | contig 36887 bp, 30 predicted proteins | sample 7445871 | NCBI WGS metagenome assembly JACCDK01 (sample SAMN15323436, study PRJNA562643) | freshwater metagenome | isolation source: river surface water | place: USA:Blue River Watershed | collected 2017-08-15 | reverse complement strand
GGGATCGGTTGGCGCAAAAATATGAGGCACACCAAAACTATCTCTTGCAATATTTATTTGCTCGGTGCGAATAGTTGGATTCGAACTTGATTGACTGAAAGCAAACTGCAGAAATAATGTACAAATAGTTAAAAGACTTAGGCGCATATTGAAAAGTATTAAATGATTGAACACTTTTCAAATGTACACTTATTTTAATGTTTGAACTTTCTTCTTGCTTTAAATGTTTTTCTTGAAGTAATTCTACTAATTAAATCCCCATTTTCACTTCTCAAAAAACCATATCTTAACATTATGCCATAATTATTTCTTGAAAATTGATTATTAACCCCCGAAAAGTCAGATGTACCTACAACAGCGCCAATAGCAATTTTTTTACCTACTTGTGCCAAAAGCGTTGAACTTATATCAAACATTAATGGAGTACTTGAATTAAATACTGCTCCTGCACCTATCGAAAATTCATTACTGAATATGCCAATTTGTGCAGCATCAAAAGTGAGTTTTAATAATGCAAATTTTGATGAATCGTTTTTTATGGTATTTAGTCTTCCAATTGAAATTCCAATGTCTAATGGACCAAAAGTTTGACCAACTTCAAAGCTTTGAGATAATCTATTTTGAATTTTACCCGGTTCTGATGCAATAGATAAAGGACTCAATCTAAAATATAATTTATTCTTAGAATTAATTGTTGAGTCTTGTGCGAAACAGGTTATGACCAATAAGTTTAACCACAAAAAAGAAATAATTATTTTCATTTAGAATAGAAGTTTACATTGTAATTGAGCTGCTTTCTAAGAGATTCTAGTGTTGTTCTAATAACCATTTGAGTTGAATCATTTTTGAACAATAAAACATGAAGTAGTCTTTGAGATTTTTTATTGTAAACCACTTTCCAACAGTAATCTGGAATTCCGATTTTATTCTTAATAGTTTTACTGCCATATATCCCACCAACATATATTTTTAAGGGATTTTTTTTACTTTCTTCCCTAATTTTATGCTCCCATGATTTCCAACTTCCTCTATTTAACTTTGGATGTTGAGGAAAAACATTAAAGTAACTAAATGTTAGTTTTTCTAATTCACTGCTATAGGCAAAATCTTCTGCACTAACTAAGTGACCTCGATCATACCCACTTCTACTATAGTCTTTATTTTTTGCAGTTTTATCTTCTTCTATAAATCTCATGTTTTTTCTGCTTACATTGCCTCCTCCATTAAATAATTCATACTCGACATATAATGGAGCCTTTAGTTTGGTAGAGTAATAGGAAGTATATATTTGTTATTTACAATTTTATCAATGTCTTGACATAAGACAATTGTAAAATTTAAGAAGAGTAATAATTTTAAAAAAAATATTTTTTTAATCATACTATAGTTTTATTCGTTCTCTTTTTTAGTTCTATTATGGAATCTAAATTTACCAATTATATAGTCAAATAAGTATTTACTCATTCCGAGGTCGTTTTCAGAAAATAACATCCATTCATTTAATTCTTCTCTAGTTGGTTTAAAATCAGTGCCAACAGGATACTTTTGTCTTATTTTTTCAATAATGATTTTTTCCCACCTAGTAACCTGATCTTCTCTTTGTTTTATAACCTCTTCATTTATTCCCATCGTTAATGCATAATCATTTAGACGCTCTATGACATTAGAAAATAATTGTAATAAAGTAAGCATCTCTTTTTCATACCTTTCAACTGCGTCTATATTTAATTGCCCATTTTCATAAAACATTTCTACTGTCCAAAGTCTTGAATAAATTTGACCAATAATATATTTATCTCTTTCTTCTAAATATGATTCAAAGGGCATAAAATGTTCAACTTGATCATTAGGGTCATCAATATGTTCAATTGGAATTAATTTAACATTTGCGCCTAAATCAATAAGTTCTTTTTCATATTTTATAATTAACTCTTTATTAAATTCTCTTCTTTTCAATATTAAAACATTGTCAATATCAATTTTTTCAAGTCTTTTATCATCCACAGAAGTCCACATTACAGAAACCGATTTATTTAAAATAGGCTTCAAACTTGGATGGATATTCTTAGGAACCCATTTAAAAGGGTTTGCAATTGCATATCCAATATGAAAAATGTTTTCCAATGGTGCTTTTCCAGGATGTATCCTCGCCCAATAAGTATATGATAAAGCGCCGATTTGCCATGCATTGGTTGTATTAATCCAATTTGGTTCGGACAAATCTTCTTCTCCCTGAAATGATTTATTTAAATTTTTTGCTAATAGAACATCGACATATTGGTCTAATTCTTTCCAGATATTTTTATGCATTCCCCATTGTGTATACTTGGCAAATGACTCATAGTTATTCTGAACTGTTATTAATTTATTAGTGGCTTCAGTTAATTTTTCAGACTGACTGTCTTCAAGTGCATTTATTTTACTTTCTGTTTCTTGTATTTTGGTAACAATTGGTGGGAGTTTTTTTTCTACCTCCTCCTTTAAAGCTTTAATTTTATTCTCTATGTTTTCTTTTTCTAAACCATCGGATTTTGTTAGTGCTTTAAAATGTTCGTCGAATATTTTTTTAAATCCATTCTCAAGTTCTTTTTTCTTTAATAACAATTGTTTTAAAGCTTTTTGTTCAGCTTGTATTTTAGGATTATTGACAATGAGCTTTACATTTTCAGTAAGTAATTCAATTTTTGATTTATACTCTTTCTCATCTGATTTTTGTTTTGCAATAACAGTCTTATCAATATTTGGAACCATGGAGAAATAATGTAACCACCATGGATTAAAAACAATTGGATAGTTACCTATCTTATCATCTATAAAAATATCTCCAGGCATATCCGGTGAACCAACCGAACCTAAAAGTCCAAGTTTATTTTTTTCTTCTTCTATAATAGAGAATAATTTTTCAATTGAAATTGCTGCAGTTTTTGCAGTATCCTGCATCACCAAGAATTCCATATTATCTATTTTCCCATCATCTGCTAATTTCTCTTTAATTATTTCTCTTAAATGGGGCTCAATCACTTTTGCCCTTTCAATATCTATGATTTGTTTTGCCACTAGTGGATTTACAGAGGGAATTGTATGATAATAGATTTGAACATACACTTGGTCCTTGCTATCTAATAAATACCTAAATTCAGTGGATAAATTAGACAAATCCTCAACAGTAAGATCTAATTCAAATTCTTTACTTTTTTCTCCTGTTTCAAGTAAAAATGTGCCCTTTCTACTTTTATCATCAATATTTTTCGCAAAAACAGGTTTATAATTTACAAAAACATCAATGTCCTCAACCACTTCCATGACTGCATTATAAACAAATCCATTAATTTCTTTAAAATATTCATCCCCTAACGGCCATTTTCTTTTTTGTTCTTTCTTCCCTGCTTTGTCTTCGGGGTGTGCAAATATGTTACGAATATTAATAATGATGTCAAATAGATCTAGCAAACCCTTATTAGAACTCATTGTTCGTCCCTTGATTTGTGCTATGCGTTCTTGAAAGTTTTCATCTGCCCCGTCATCTATAACCTCTTTCAGTAATCCGAATTGATAAATTAATAAAGCTGTTTTTTCATAAATATTTTGTTTTTCAAATTTTGTATTAAAAATTGAATTTGGCATTTCATTGTTTAGCATTCTAAAAATGGAAAGAAAATGGCCAAAACTTGGTTTTTGTCTTGAAAATTTATAAAATTCAGTTTCTAATTTCAGACTAACTTGTTTAGATGATTTATATTCACCTAACATGATTCCAACAATATAGATTAACAATGACTCTGAAAGTTCAAGAAGGGTTTTGTGCATTACCGCTTCCTCTGTAGCATCATTGTATCTTTTGGAAGGCAATACAAAGTGAGAGGGTAAAAGCGCGTGATGTTCCATGAATTTATTTTTATATATCTTTTAATATTTTAATAGAATTATTAAAACAGTTTTTATTCGCATATTTAAAATCAGATAATTCATCGTACCAATTTTCTTTATTTTTAAAATGTTCAAAAAGTAAAATGGATTGAGAAGTTAATGTTTCAAGCGTCTTAAAACCAATTGGATTTATAATATTGCCATTAAATAAGAATTTTTTTTGATACCATTTTTTTACAATTTCTGTATTTTCAATGCCTTCGAAAGGTAAGAGGCTTTTAATAAAAATTTGATTTGAGGTAATTATTGTCTCGAATATATAATGTACCTCATTTACATTTAGACTTAATTTTATCTTAATTAATTGATTAAAATACTCGAAATCCATATCACCAGTGATGGAAGAATCTATTATAAATATGGGTAATTTTGGTGTAGACATATATTAACTATGTAAATGATAAATGGCATAAATATTATTGAAATGAAATTTTACTTGTTCATTTAGTTCGAGATTATTGCGAACTAATTTATTATCTACTCTCGCAATCACCTCTTCTGTTTCAAAATTAATGTCAATTATTTTTGTCCAAAATCTTTCATCATTTGCACAAACTTTAACATTATGCCCGATTTCTAATTGTAAAATCTCTTCTCTTGATGGAATCTGAAAACTATCAGGATATAATTTAGAGAGCTCGAGTGCATTGTCAAAATTTATTTGTTTCATAGAGTAGATCTAACTTTATTCATTTTAAAGTTAATAATAATATCTTAAAGGTTGTCAATGTATAATTGTCTGTATAGCAACAAATTGTAAATATTATTTATTAATACTGTCATTGAAATTAGTGAATATATTAATATATTTACTACTATAAAACATATGTTATGGCAAAAAGAAAAGGGTCTAAAATAGGCAATGACCATCAATTGGCATGTGATGAATTTTTAAAAATTGCAGAACATACAGGAATCTTAACAAGAGAAATAAAAGTTGAACCTACAGAAGAGGAAAGGGAATTACTGTGGGACATTTCATGTGCAATCAATAAAAGAATATATGCTTTAGACATAGACCCACAAGCAGATAAAGACGAGGTTAATATACTATGCCATTACGCTATTGTAGCATTGCATTGGTGTGATATACAAATTACTGATGAAAGATTTAGTTATGATAACGGCAGATTCAGAAGAGATACGATTGCTTTAGCTGCCTGTTTATTTACTAGGATCAATAGACTTTATCAATATTATGATGTTTTATACTTTGGTTGGATAAGACCTCACTTGAATTTTTCTATACTATTATGGACAATTAATTCCATTGTGAATTGCAATACAGATAATATTTTTCACAAATTCACCCCGGATGAAGCAAAAAAGGCAAGTAAATTATTTCAGGAATTAAGCATTGAACAAATTGGATATATTCAAACTAAGGATTTGCCCGATAATAACCCATTAAAAAAAATATGGCAGGAGTTATATAATAGATTTAGTTCAACTCAAATACCATATGAGTTTTTACTAAACTATATATGGATGAGTTCTGATATGCCAGGCGGTATGGGGCTTTTACCAGAGGACAGGGAGATGAATAAAGCATATTTGAAAACTCAAATGATTCATAAACAATTTCCCTCAGAGTGGATTTTTATAAATGATATATTCTACATTAGTATTTATGTTGCTGCCGAATCAAATAATAAATTAATTGATGTTGACAAGAAAAAAATTATTGAATTAACAAAAGAATGGGTTAAAGATTCATTTGATACAGAAAATGAATTAGACACTTTTATAAAAAATCAATTTGATTTTTCTTTAAAATGTTATAATGAAGATAATGATGAGACAAGATTTTATGCTACCATTGAATCTTTATATAGAACACTAATTACACATTACGAATGGAATCTTGAAAAAGTAAACAGTCAATGTACAAATTTTTTGAAAGATCTAGTGAAGATAGCAAGAGCAAATAATGAAATTAATAAAAATGAGATTGAAATTATAGATAAAATAAAAGAGTACTTGTCAATTGATATAAAACTATTTGATGATATTGGTAAGGATAATGAGAATAAAAAGCCAAGAAAAAAAGCAGTGCCTAAGCCAAAGCCTCAGGAAACAGAAAAGCCTTATCACGAAAAGTATCCTGGTGAATTTTATTGTCAAAACGAACTATGGTGGAATCAAGGGATTCCTTTAAATATTATGAACTTTCCCAATGTTTTTGAAAATAAAGAAGATGAGGCAATTATATTCAGACGTTTTACACAGAAAGAAGTAGACCAAATTGTAAATAAAATTAAAAAATCAGGAGATCTAATTTACTTAAATTTCATTCGTACTATATTGGAACGAAAATTTGATTTAAGAGGAATGAAGTCACCTTTTTGGTTTATTCCATTTACTGCATATGGATGGAATTTTGGCGGCATTATGTATTTTGAACAAAATGGAATTTATACAAATGTAAATGAGCCAACATCGATTAAAAACACTGTCCATGTAGATAAATGGGATGTTGTTTCTTGTGAAAAGGGGTATAATGGATTAGATTATGATTACGACTTTGAAGCAACAGACGAAACTATTTTAACTTCTTTAAAAATTGAATACACGCATAATGGTAGTGATGGGGCTATTAATGTCGTAGAAACTCATGGTGAGGTCTATGCATCAACTCTTCCAATTGTGATGGCAATTTGGGAGAATGCATGGAAAGATGTAGTTGAGACATCAAAAGGCATGAATGGTTTTCAATTAGGACCGCCTCCAATGATGCATGTATTTGAAACTTGGGAAGAGTTGATTAGTTGGTCAAATGAAGCTTAAAAAATTTAATTTAGTACTGCAATAAATTTGTCTGCTAATTTGTATTCTCGTATAAGTTCTGCTTGGAATTGATTTTTTAAAATATTAGCAAGAGAGGCTCTTGTTGTAGCATTGAATTTACTTGCGGCATCTTTAAATAATAATATTGACTGATCTAAGAAATCAATAGTATTAAAATTGCAATTAAAGAATAGCATTTGAGAACAACAAAAGCTTTCATCAAATCCTCCGATTAATTGATCTAATGGTGGATATTGTACTTGATTTACTAAATCTATCAAATCTTCATCTATGCCCGTGAGTCTTAGTTGCTCTTTTCTAGATTCCATAGTTTCAGCACTATAGTCATACAATGAACTAATGATACTTCTTGCTTTTTCTATATCATCAACTTTAATTTCTAGTTCATTATTTTCAGTCACTAAAATAAAAGCATATAATCCTAGCGCCATCTTCTCTAATTCAGAAAGGTTTTCAACCCTCATTGAATATCCATAAAATCCAGGATAAACCATTTCATGTGACATATTCTTAAATGTAGATTCAAAATCATTCGTTGATATATCCTTCCACTTATTCATTGCATAAAATATAGGAAGGTATCTGTCCTGCGGAAGCATTCTTTCATTCACATTTATATCTAATGCATTGCCTAAATCTACAAGCATTTGAACGAATGCCTGTTTCAATTCCAAGCTCATTATTGGGCTTAATGAATTAATAATATTTGGGATATCCTTTAAGTATGCAGGATGGTTTTCATAAGTGTCGCTTTCATATATTTTTTCTTGGTTTAATTTACACATTAGTAAGAAACTATCAGGATTTGATTCAAATAATACTTTATTTATCTCGTGTTCATTTTTTATACCTTCATCTAAGATATTATCGGAAAACTTATTCAGCCATAGATCTTTAATTTTTTGATCAAATAAATCAAAGATTTCTTGAGTTTGAGTTAGACCAATAAAATATGGTTTTAAAAGATAAATATTTGTAACAAAGTTTAATTCCAAATTCATTGATCCATCTAGTCCCAATTCATTGTCAATATTTTCTTTTACTTGTATTGTTTTATTTGCTATGGAAGAGCCCAATTTTGTCTCTAAAGCAACGATCCTATTTTCATCAAAATTGCCTAAAAAACTACATTCTGGATCATTGTTAAGTCCCCTTACTATTTCAAAAATATTATGAGATCCATACATTTCCTTACTTGATTCTTCTAGAAGTTCATTAAGATTTGCCCCATAATCAATTAATAGGTCAATGACCTCCCATTGTTGATCCATAAATGCCAATCTTATTGGAGTGGCACCTTTTAGTGGATGAAAATGATTAGGTGTGGTTATTAAGGATTCAACATTTGCGCCTGCCTCCAGTAAAAATTTAACACAGTTAGTATGTCCTAATGAACAAGCAAGATGTAATGGTGTCCGATCGTCACCCCCTTGGATATCTAAATCTGCACCAGCTTCTTTTAATAAAATAAGAACTTCTAATTTACCATCCCACGCAGCAAAATGTGCTGCAGTATAGGCATCAGAATCAATGTTTTTTACATTAGGATCAAGTCCAATACTTAGCGCATCTTTAATTAATTGAATATTATAATTAGTTGCACAAACTAAAAACAGAATATAATCTGATACTAAACTTCCATCTTGATTGAATTGCAATACAGGATATCCTTGCTGTACATAGGTTGCAACAGCTTCTATATTACCATTCTTATAATTTTCTACTGCTTTTTCAAATTCATTTTTAGCTTTTATAACATCATTGTTTACTGTTTTCATTTTATTAAATGATGTATCGGAAGTATTCGACGATTTAGATTTATTTGTATATCCTATTGCTTCGCAATTATTTTCAATACACCATTTATTTAATTCATTTAAGGTTCTATCATCATCTTCTTCAGTATATACAAGCTGATTGTCTTTTTTAAATGCTACCTGAACTCTTATTCCAAAATTAGTTACAAATCTTTTTTCTAGGGTATTAATCTTAAGAGAAGCAATAATGGAAATATCATCTCCTTTTTTCTTTCTAACATCCGATAATGTTTTACTGTTATCTAATTCAGTATTGTTTTCATCAAAAAAAACAATGGTTAGATGTGTAAATTTTTCAGTAAACTCTTTTTGGATGCTTTGTATTTTTTTTCGGCCATTCATTGAAATATCTGATGCCATAACTTTATTTTTTGTATTAATTTAAGATAATTATTCTATATAATCCTCTAAGAGATTTCGTCTAAAGATTTTATCAACGCAGCATTTTCAATATTATCTCCTTTACAATTTTCAATCAATTCTTCGGAAATGTTTTTGAAATCATCTGCTTGACCTAATTGCTTAAATAACCTTGCTAATGCTAATCTTGATTTATTGGTAAAGTAATGCGCCGATCCTAATTTGTTTTTTCTGATTTCATAGGCTTCAAGATGCAGAATTAAAGCCTCGCTTATATTCATTTGCAAACCTCTTAAATTAGCCAATTCATATAAGGTGATTGCGACATCTTGGTGTATTCTACCAAATCGTTTTTCTCTAATCATCAAAGCCTTTAAAAGTAATTCTTCCGCTGCTTCTAATCTATGTGTATGCATATATATGATCGCTAGATTAATGTAGGGTATGCAAACCTTTGTATTAAACTCTCCTAACAATTTTGACCTCACAACCATAGAATGTTGAATCATTGGCTCAGCGTTCTTCCAATCTTCTTGATAAATATATATTGAACCCAGATAGCCTGATGAACTTGCAGATAATAAATGAATTTTACCATTGAACTTTAACATTATTTCATGCGCCTCCTTGGCTAAATCAAGCGCTTCTCGCAATTGGTTTGCTTGCTTATATGCTTCACTTAGTCTTAATATATTTTGAGCCGCTAAAACAAAATTATTATTCTCTTTAAGCCTCTTAATAATATCAATATATTTATCGGTAGCCTCTTTGGTTTTTCCAGTACTTTTTAATTGGTGAGCCACGTGACCATAAATCATTAAATGGTCTTTTATGAATCCCTCTTTATTTAAAGTCAGCTCATATCCAAATTCATAAATAGACAGCGCTAGTTTTTTTTCTGAATAACGCAAAATCTCTCGACCTATATTGATTACAATTCCAATGGCTATATGAATGTCTTTATTTGATTTAAAATCATAAGAGGTTAAAAACTTCATTACAGCATAATACAGGTCAACTACGTATTCCTTTTCACTATGTTTACTTAATTCTGCACATAGCCCAAACTCTAACAAGTTAGAAGGTGAAATATGATTTCGAATAATTACAGCAATTGACTTATTGAATTGAGGTTTACCAGAATACTCAAAATATTCAACGACTTTTTTAATTACAATTAAATCGGATGGTGATTTTTCAGCCAAAATCAGGACTAATAAATCATCCCCATTCAACTGTATATCTTTAGCCAAAGCCTTTACACTTGAAACTGCAAATTCAGGATAATTATCTATAAATTTTGGTAATATTGAATTTTGACCAGCATCTATAAAATGAATCAAACAATTTCCAATTCCTTCACTTAAACCATTTAAATTATTTTGAAGCAAGGAATCAATCAAATCAAAAAGACTACTTCGCCGTTTTGAATCTTGGTATAAATGATTCCCCAACACATAATGAAAATAGTGTTCAATGGTAAAACTGACATATAACTTTTCATCCCGAACTGTTTCTGTTAACACTCCTTCCAACAACATCTGCTGATAAGGTGAATCAATTTGGATACTAGTCACAAAATCCCCTATCTGTTCATCATCAAACAATAAATCTACTGGCAGTATGGTTTTCTCATACTGAAGCATCAATTCAGCTAGACGAAGAAGGAGTAGGTTGCTAGAGGTCATTTACAATAAGTTTCCATATGCCTTCCTTATGATTGTATATCAATTCGTTCGAAGCGCTAACCGATATAAAAGCCCCTTCGGTTAACGGAGGAATCTCACCTTCAAATTTTATATCTTTAAATCCCTTGCTATTGTATAATTGCCAACCTGATAACCTTTTTTGCAGTTCAGGATCTTTGCCAAAAACCGACGAAGGGACTTGGCCAGCCCAGTTGACAACTAAATTAAATTTTTCAATATACCCCATGGCGCCTTCATGACGAATTGATTCATGATTAGATTCTAACATTGTTTGCCATTCTAAAGTTACTAGGTCTAATTCATAAGAGTCTCTTAGCCATGTAAAATAGCCTAATCCATTATTGCTACCTAATCCTAAACGAGGTTTATGCTCACGCTGTATTCCTGTATCACTGCCAATACCTGATAACAAGATTGCTTTTTTTCCATTTGATATAGGCAATAATTGTCCGTTCCTTGGATATGGTGAAATCCCTGGTTTATTTTCCTTGAGTTGGATCCATTTTTTTTCGTTTAGATCAAAGGTCCAAAGCCAATTCTTGTATGTGAAATAACCATAGCCACCAAATTCGAAAAGTCTTTTATTTACTGGGTCAAAAGCATAGGATGCACCACAAGCATGAACGTCATGAACACCATAGGACAATCGATTCCACCTTCCTTGAGGAGTTGTTAATTCATAAACTGTTGAGCGTATTGACGACCATGCATAAAATTTCTTATTTGCGCTATCATAGACAATTCTTCCGCATCCATCTGGCCATTCGGCAGGTTGAAAAGTTGAGAGATTATTTTCGTTTTTGTTCCAAAACACCAACTGTCTTTTTTCTCCATTAAAAAACCAAACACCATTGGATTCTAATAACCAATTGTTGGTTTGAAATCCTGTCAACGATTCTGAAAACTGCCACTTACTCCAAACACCTTTGTATTTTGATTCTGTTTCCAATGGGGGTAGGTCTTCAATAACACTATACTTCAAATCATCTATAACTCCGTTTTCGATTTGTCTTTTTACAAAGGTAAGTCGATTGAAAATTTGTTCCTTTTCATCGTATTTCTCACAAAGCGAAATCGACTCTTGAATCAGTAACAATGCTCGAGCCTGGTCATTTTGTGCAACTTGTTTTGAAAATTCTTCTAAAGAAACAATCAAGCAGTACAGATAAAAATTATCTGTATGCTCTTTAGTTTTAAAAGGGAGGGCATTAACATACTTCTTTAACCACGGAATTGCCTGGTCGTACTTACCCATGGTGTAGTGATTTTCTTGAAGGTAATGCAGTGTTTTAAAAGTTTGTGGATGGGTTTTCCCTAAATGCTTGAAGTTGTAATTAAACGCTTGTTGAAACTGAACGTCTGCATACTCAAAGAGATCCATATTTAAGCCATCTAAAAGTGTTGGATCCGCATTTTCCCATCGCCCCACTCCTCGGAGTCCGCGCCAAAAATTGACCAAACCAATATAAAGATTGATTTCAGCTAATTCTGCGCTTTCCTTGGATTCTTCTAGCATGATTGCTTTTGCTTTCTCGAAGTACTCCGTTGATTTGACTACTTGCAAACCGAGCGACAAATAAGTAAATCCTAATAAACGATAAGTGTTTTTCAGTTTTTCCTTTTGAGGAATTGTCTCTGACTCTCTAATTTCTGCAGCGCGGGTAAGAGAGGCCATCGCAACTTTATAGCCATCTTGTCCGGAGCGCTTGTATTCACTATCACCCAATTGCTCTAAAGCTAAAACAAGTGCAGCTTTGTCATTTCGCTTTTCAGCTTCGTCAATGAATCTATTATAATAATCTTTGGCTTGATCTAATGCATTCAAATCAGTATAAAAAGAAATCAAAGTCAAAACTATAGAAAAGTCTATTTCTTTTTTATTTTCAAATAAATTATTGATGGATTGTTTGAGTTGTGAAGATTCCTTAATAATTCCATCCAATTGATCAACTACTTGATGTTTTTGATTACTTATTAAAATTCCCCGAACATGCTTTATGATGTTCCAGTCGTGAATAGATGGCTGCTGCATTAAAACATTAAAAACGTCCTCCACTCTGTTTTTAATAAATGATTGCACAAGTGGATAACGAGCAACATGTTCAGCTATTCCTCCTACGTCAATCATTGCTATCAAGCGGTCCATATTTCCAAGATGAACATCTTTAATCAAGCATTGCTCAACACCCTCTTTAACTCCGTTTAATTTGTTGTTTTGGAGTAAACTAATTAAAAATTGATGGTCCCTGTTTTTTGACTTTTCAAATATCACATCCCCTAATACAAAGTGGAAATATCCTTCAACCGTAAAGCTAACATACAATTTTTCATCACGTACAGATTCCGTTAAAACACCCTCCAAGAGCATCTGCTGATAGGGTGAATCGATTTGAACGCTTTTGACAAAATCTCCTATTTGAACATCATCAAATAGTATATCAACGGGCAGTATATGTTGTTCGAACTCTAGCATGAGTTCGGCATGGCGATATAATAAAAAATGATTGTTTGTCATTACTAAAAAATATTTTATCGAGATATAAGTTTCTCATGATACATAGTCCAAATACTTGTGAATCCTCCACGACTCTTTGGCAAACCTTTTCCATTATTTAACTCTAGGAATAAACGAAGCAATAACGGATTATCCATTTGGTCACTTAATGAGCGATCATGATAAGTTAATTCTTCGTAAGTGAAATTAGGTTTTCGACGAACCTTATCTTGTTTGTCAGTTACATATTTATTCCAAGCACCCTCTACTTCTACCTTATTTAATGGCTTCAACCAATGGCATGATTTAGCAATAAGGCCTTCATCTCTAGCACCTTCTTTGGCATCACTGTAAATAATGGATTCAAATCTTTCATCAGCAAAGGGTAATTCACTTTTTGTATTCACACGCCAGCTCAAGACAATTTTGATATGACCACCTTGGTGCTTATCTAAAAACTGAAGAATCGAGCCAAATAGTGCCTTCGCATTTGAATTTTCATTCGCACCATCTATTAAAATCATCAACGGATTTTCTTGTTCATAGGTCACAAATCCAGCGTCTTCAAAGGAACTATCTGAAGATAGATTCAGTCTGTAACACAACTCTTCCCAGATATCCGGCGTCCGAAAACGATTTCCACGTAGTAAAATAGTATCTAGTCCTCGTTCTTGATATTGACGATTCATCTCAACCAATAAATTCGTCTTCCCACTACCTGCTTCCGCAGCTAAAAAGAATAATCCCGCCCTAGCTCCAATCCAAGAGCGTAATGCTAATTCGGCATCTTGCCTTTCTTGGTAGATGCCCTTAATAACCTTCTTTTCACTTAAGAGTGATTGATTTGTTGCCTCATTATTCTCTTTCAATAGTGCCTTCCAACGCTCCTCGTCCAAATCTTTCATAGAAACCGGTTCCTGCATTTCCTTTTCACGAATCATGAGATTCAACTGTTCTAAAACAATTTGGCTATTCGTTTCTCCGTGTACGCTTTCGGGACTGAAGAAAACAATTCGACTGCCTGTATTTTGCTCATACACCATTAATTTTGCTCGTTCAGATATTTCTTTAATAAAATATTCGCCAGGCAAAATAAAAAATGGCACTAAACTAAGTTCCTCATTTTCTGCATTTAAAACAGCAATATTTGATTTAAGTTTTGAACGCAGATTTACTTGAGTAATTTCATCTCCCATCAATCGCCAAGAAATGGCCTTGTCGCTACTAACTATTGTATAATTGCGACAAAAATCCATTTCGAGTAAAAGCTTCTTTAACAAATGAAAGTTTTCATTCCATAATAAATTAGCTTTTTTATCTGATGGAACAGTACTGTGACCCAAGTAATGATTTCTAAAATCAATCAGTTTCCCAATTGAGGTTTCACCACACTCTTCATATGGCCTTGTCTCGACCCTATCATAATAATCTGCCAACTCTCTAATGAACCAATTATGGTTATTGTCTTTAAGCGCTTGAATTGCACTTCGCATGAATGCATTCCAATGTCCAAATTGCGGACGATAAAGAAAATTTTTAAAAGCCCTATTGATATCTCCAATTTTTAAATTACTGTTAAAATATTCAGATGCAGTAAGCAACCCCAAATACTTGAGATAATTTAAAAAAACTTCTTTTAACAAATGCAAACTCTTAAAACTATCTTCCTCATCTAATGCACGCTTATAAGGATGCGCAATGAAGTAAGGATAAGTTTCTATAATTTGAACGTCCTGTTCATCTTTTTTAATAACAGAAGACTGTTCATGCATATTATTTTCATATTTTTCAACATACAAATGTGAATGAATTTGAAAATCATAATTCATCTTATTGAAATTAACATTCACATTACCAGTACATGCCTTATCATAACCATGAATAGTTGTATTAGTAGTGGCATCGAAAAAAGTAAAGTCTTTAATTGCATTTAAGGAATCAATGAATGTTATTAAAATAGGCTCGTATACTTGAAACAATTTCTCGCTCTCGTGCTCAGAGTAGACTGTACCATGCCCCACATATTTGTTTCTGAAATTAATGAGTAATTCAATAGGGGTATTAGTAACTTCAACTGTCTGTTTCTGCCCCTTTCCATCGATTACAGTATTCTTTATAGTCAGGCGCTTAACTGATTTTATATTTCTAGATGTTACTGAAATACCAAAAATAGAAATCAACCCATCAGGTACTGAAAGTTTTCCTGATGCTTCAATTTCTTGAATCATTTTAGTAATTGTTGTACTCCATAATCCATGACTATCTTTCGTCTTCAATATTTCGATAGATTGAGAAATTGATTCGAAGGGTATTTCTTCTTTTTCAACTATTCGAATAAGTGCATGTCCATATAATCTAAAAAATCCTAAAAGAACATCAGAAATAAGATGTAGACGTTTAAAATATAAACTACTACGATATAGTTCATGCAAAGGACGTGCTATATGAATAGGAGCGTTTGAAATACTTTCATTTATTATAGGATTCATAATTTCATTTATTTTCGAATTAACACTATACAATTAATTAAGACTAAGTTGACAACACTAAAAAAACATGTTCTTTCCAAAAATCTATACAAGCGTTTTTTACCAAACTACTCATTTCATCACTAGGAATTGGAAGAGCTGGCTTTCCTGGAAATGCAGTAACAAAATAAAACTCATTGTTAGACTGTGGTTTTAAAATCATAGTCCATTGATTTGTTCTTGGAAGTGTATCAACCTTTATATGTTGTAAATTATAGCCCCTGTTTTCTTGAAAGAATATTTTATTTCTTTGATTAGGGTTTAATTCTGATATAGGAAGTACAGATAATGTCCCAATCGTATTATTATATGCCTCTGTAAATAACAATTGAGTATTGCCATTTATCGAAATTGAATATTCAAATTTGTCGATTTCAATCTTATCTAGCAATGTAGAAATTTTAATTGCAAAAGATGGATCAAATTTTGATCCATAGATTTTTAATTCATCTTCAATTTGAACATGGGTGTATGCTGCATTTCTGAGTTTTACTACATCTTCTGAATCAATGGTTTGAAAATGACGCAGCATGTGAAAAGTAGACGCTATTCCAAATTTGATTTTTTCCCTTTCCATACTTTATTAAATAATTCTGGGAATATATAGTATACAACCCCTGTCGTTAGAATCAATGAAGTTATTGATACCAATCCATAGAATAAAACTGGGGGCCAGTTTAAATACTTTTCTGCTTGATTTACCATATCAATAACAGGAGCAACAGATGAAAGTCCACTTAAAATAGTGACAATTTGTAATAAATTATTAGTCTTCGATTCACGTTCCTCCTGAAGCACTTTTGAAAGATTATTGATTCTTTCTCTAAATGTACTCAGCTCTTTATCTAATTCTAAGGCTTGTCCGGTTTTATTAAAAAGTTCATTGCCTAAAAAATTAAAGGATATATGACCAATATTATAATTGTTTAAAAATGATTCGAATTGATCTCTTAGCATTATTGTTTTGGCATTTGCCTCATTGATCATTGAATTATATCTATATAAATTATACTTAAAAAATAATCTATATAGGTAAATTCGGAAATATGTATAATCCCATGAGGTATAGCTCATCGAATCTTTTTCTCCTAAATTATTTTCGCCAATACAACAAAAACTATCAAACAGGCATACTGCTTCCCAATTGGTAAATACGGCAATCCTATTTGACATTATTTGATTAAAATACTTTTCATCGGGCGCAAAGAATCCTTTTCCGAAACCTGCACCAAGAGGTGAAGAAGTTGCTATATCATATAAATGATTTTTTCTTTCTTCTCTTTGATGTTCAAAATCTATCACTGAATATACTTTAAATTTTGAACCAGAATACTCATCAGAGGAAACAATACTATTGTTTGTGCTTCTAAGCGGAATATTTGCTAATAACTCTTTACTTATCCAATCATTCCAAAGTTGTCCATTTTCTAGTTCAGCATCAAAATTCTTGATGACACTAATAATATTACTAATATCTTCTAGGTTTTTATGCTCTTCTAATATATCAATTGAAAGTGAAAAAAGTCCTATTTGTTCTTTAAATAAAAATAATTCAGATTTTAAAACGCCAACAGTATAAATTTTTCTCCTTTCAGCTCTACCGTATACCAACGAAACTTTAATGTAATCTGATTTGATATATCTAAATACATCATTCTTATTATCCCTAAGAAACATAATGTTTCTAAAATTTGGATAAAAATAATCTCTGAGAAACTGCGTCTGTCTATTATCCTTATTTCCTTCTTTATCAACTGGGAATAATTCACGACGATATCCCGCGTCTCTAAATTTTTTAAATAATTTATCCGAAGATTTCTCAGGAATTTCTCCCAATAAACCTACAATTCTTATTATTGAGGAGTTGACTTTCATATACGTACTTCTTAATGTATTATCTTATTTGTATCACATCTGGATAAGGAATCAAGGCTTCGCATAAATGACCAATATAGTCATCCATAATCAATGCCAATCCCAATATAAGTGCTGCTGATATTAATGAAGTAGGTATATTATTAAGTTTTATTTGTTCCCATTCATTGATTTGAGTCAATTGAAAGAAAATAAAAATAGAAGAAAATATTACAGCAAACGTAAACAACATACCAATTAGTATAAATACAATTATATACGTTAATGACGTAATTATATTATTTAATTGTATGGTGCCACCCGTATTTAAAAACTGAACCGCATTGACTGCTGCTGTTAAAACCGAAGCCATTATGAAGCTAGTTGAAAGCATAATACCTACTTGTAAAATTGCAAATGCGTTATTTGCTTCTTCAATTTGAAATTTTTTCTTCATGAAAAAATTCATGATTTTATACATTAGGAACAATGCCGTAAGGCCTGAAATAAATGCGATAAATACTTGGATAATAATAAGTGCTTTCATATTTAATAGTTGTTATATACTGTTATGTCCCAATTATATGGGTTGTTGTTTTCTGGTGCTACCATTCCTAATCTATAGCCCTTTGCTGTTAATTCAACACCATAATGTTTTATGCCATTGACTGTTTTATAAATTCCATGTCCATTTTGAACCCCGACTCCTAAAATGCTATGTCCATAAGCTTCACTCACCCACACTGACGCTGCTATATTTAGTTTTTTCAGAATAGTATAACCCAACAAACTCCTGGTATCACAATCCCCTTTTAAATTATGTAAAAACTCATATGGAGACTGTACACCGCCTTTCACATTTGGCAAACATGGCTTATTTGCGGCATGGTATTCTTTTACAAAACTATTTCCAGTTGCTACTGACCTTGCACAACTTTCGTCATGTACCAAATAATATGGAATTTCCTGAATAAATGTCACAACCATTTCTGCTGTTTCGTTTGGATTCATTTTCTTTTTAACTGCAGAATCTTTAAATATTTTTACAATCTCATTTACCTTACCTTCATCCATTTTATATAACCCCGCATAATATTTTGTAAAATACTCAATAGAAGAGGATGATTGACTTGCGCTGTTATTCAATGTAACTTGATCTTTTTGGGAACCCTGATAATTTCTTACAGATGTCTCATATCTTGCCTGATAACTTTGATTGATAAAATCGAACCACTTTACATCCTTTTCGGTTACATAATCCGTTAAATTATTTCCTAAAGAATCTTTTTTAGGTACAGGTGGGTGCACTTTTATGTTTCCAGTTCTTGTCTTAACTGGTTTTTTTGTACTAGATGTTTTATAGAAAAACGAGAAAATAAAACCAAATAAAACAATAAGAAGTAAAATATTTAAAATTGATCTTACTAAGCCATTATTAAACAATCTTGAAAGTAACCAAGACAAGCCAGAAAATAATAAAATAGCAAATAGTATTTTACTACTTGACCATAAACTAATTAAAAATAAAGTAAATATTAAAATCCCGAAAAGAGAACCTATGCTTTTTAAACAACCACCCTTGCTTGTTGATTGACTTGATAATGTATTACTATTAGCACTTGACGTGGTGGTATTGTATAAATTGACATCTGGATTAATAACTCTTACCGTTGTCTGTGATTCGTTATTATTTTTTATAATAACATTTTGGATCACGTTTGAACCAGATACATTATTATCAATTGGAACTGCTACTACTATTGGATCATTATTGAAATTTTGGCTATCAACTACTGAAGCCGGTTTGTTTTCAATAACTTTTTTCTTTTCTGGGGAGTTTAGAGGATTTAATAAAAAATAAATATCGCCCGTTGCCTCAAACCAATCTTTATTTAAAAAATGCGTTGTCTCTTTATTGATTTGCAAATTCTTTATAATCACATTGTATAAACTACCATGAAAAGCTTCTTCAATATTTTTTGGAATAACAATATCTGCTTTAGGTCGAAACCAATTAAAGCCAGATCCTGCAATTTTGTCTTTATACCAATAATCACCTGTCTTTTGTTTATAAGGATCGAACTTGTCTATTTTACTACAGTCCGTAATATTCAAATAAGTCCATTGAATATTCGAAAAAACATAGATACCGGCACTAGGTCCGGTTTGTCTTTTAAATAAACCCTTGAATTTGGCCTTAAAATATGGATTACTAGAATGCAATTACTATTGTTTTTTAGGTTTTGTATTTACTGAATCCTTTGGTAGTTGGGTACGCTTAGTTGTAACAAACTCTTTATTTGTTAAAACCACTTCAACACGTCTATTCATTAGTCTTCCTTCCTCTTTACCATTGTCTGCCTTTGGCTGGGTATCGCCCATACCCCTTGCCGTTAAACGATCAGGCGATATTCCTAAACTTGACAAGAATTTTCTAACACTCTCCGCTCTTCTCTGAGAAAGTTTTAAATTAGCCTCAGAATCTCCAACATTATCTGTATGACCAAAAACGGTCGCATTTAAACTATCATTCTTAACCAAGTATTCCGCTAATTGTTGTAATTCTTTTGCAGATGACGGTAATAATACATCACTATTAGTATAGAATTGTACATTTGGAAGATTTACTGTTTCATATGTTTTCTTGGTTGTTGAATCAACAAAAGAAAGGGTGTCTGTTTTTAAGATCATTAAAGTGTCTAGCTTTTCTTTTATCACTTCAATTTCTAATGTGTCATGTATAATTTGTGGTGCTGGTGCATTTTTTGCTAGCCAAGCATTCATTAATAGATAAGTTAGTAAAGCCCCTAATAGTAAACCTATTAAGGTTTTTAAACAACCGCCACCTCCTGCTCCTCCCGCTCCAGGCATACATCCTGGGTTATTTGCTCCTCCAGCTACAGAAGGATTCATAACTGATCTTAACGGATTCATTGTACTACCTAAACAACCTTTATTATTTGCGCCTGTAACATCGGCTACATTCATAATGTTTCCATCTGGACCAAGTTGTGAATTGACAACGGGTTGATTTTTTGAAAACATTCCAAAACATCCTTTATTATTTGCAAGCGCAGCTGGAACAGGCAAACCTGTTTTATCTATAATCCTAGTTATATTATTTGAATTGGCAACTAGAATACGTTTCTCTATAGCTTTTACTTGAACAGTAGGTATTGGTTTGTTGTTTTCGTCTAAATATTCAATGGCTTTTAGATAAGCTTGACCATGAATTTTACCATGCGTACTTTTGCCATAGTTTGCATAAAAATTAGCGTAAAAAGAATTTTTTCCCTCTTCATGATAAACATAGTTATCTATATATTGTTCCTTAGTCGTTGAAGATGATACCGAATTACTATTTAAGAGTAGAATAATTTCATCCACCTTTTCAATTGTAGAATTGTCTAGTTCGTCTCCTTCTGCTCTTTTCTTGAAATTTGATGAATCCTTATTTTCTGAATTGTCTTGTATAATCTTATAGCTATTTGTATAAGATTTATTAAAATAAAACTCTACGTCGTATTTACCTTTATTAACCAAATATGCTTTGGTCTCTAATTCTTTTTCTGAAATGAATTCTGACTCTTCGATTTCAATAGGGTCATATAATCTAAACCTAGGCTCTAGGTGGATTGTAGATTTTTGAGTATAGGTGTTCCCAATTTTCTCTGGAGTAGAAGTAGAAAACTGACAATCTAAATATCCTTTATAATATTTTATTTTAGTTTTCAATTGTCATTGGGATTTTTGGAGCATTAAAATGGTCTAAGAAAGCTTGTTTAGATATTGCTGATCTTTTCTTGAAAAATTTTCTCTTTTCGGTACAATATGGCGGATTTAACCAAAATGAATTTTCCATAAACACCGTTGCATCATATTGATATTTATCAAGTAGGTATTTCTTTAAATATGCTTGTGTTTCATTATACTCTTTCTCAATTATCTGCTTGTATAGTTTAGTTGATTCTGTAGGATATATATATAATTTTGAATTCTTAATATTTATAAGGCTTTTGTGAGAAAAAAATAAAAGATAAAAAACGCCGGCAAAAACAATTATAAAAAATGGATATCTCACTGCATCGTAAAATGTAGAGATTAAGAAATATTTTCCATCAATTTGATCTGTAAAAATTTTTAGTTGTTTTTGATAATCTTCCTCGTTTTCTATATTAAATCCATTTAAGTCTTTATTCAGCTTTTCTAATTCTTGTTGTTTTTGTTTCATCAGGCCATTTACTTGATAAACGCCAACGTTTTTGTTAAGTTGCGATTTGATCTCTTCTATATTTTTTTGAAAGTGAATAGTCTTTTTTTCTAAATTTTTTCTTGCGTCTAAGACAAATCTTTGAATTATAACTTCTCTTTTAGCGGCATTTAAATCCTCGACTCTTGAAAAATGCAATAAGCATGTAATTGGAAAAACAATCAATAATCCTATTGTTGATAAAATAACAATTCTAATAAGCATTGCAAAACCTGGTATAGTACTATCACTAGTGACTTTAAAATTTTCCCAATTAGTAAATTTTATAAAGTTTATTTTATTCAATATTTGTTTAAAGACACTTGGCTTATTTACGGAATCTTGTTTCTGAGGTGCGCCAACTATTGGACTTGGAGTAGTTGGTAAAATAACTGGCTTGATTGCAACAAACTTGTTTCCCTGCATTCCATTATTCAATAATGGGCTAAAGTATTTCTTTTTATAACTTTTCGAAACATCGAATATTGATTTTCTTAAAATAATTAAGGAGAATCTGACAATACTTGACAAAATAAGACCCAATACTGTCCCCGCAATGAGGGAAAGGATATAGGAAGAAGAGATAAGAAATAATAAAGTATAAGAACCGATAAAAGAAGCTATAACAAAGCCTCCATAATGCAATATTGCATTAATGTAAGCTTTTTGTTCTGGCTGTTCAAGCTTTTCCCAAAGGGTGCGCTCAAGCCCCAGCACGTCTACTGTAATATTTTCTTTCCAGTTACTCATTAAGCATTGTTATTTACAGCACTTTCGTCTCCTTCTGTAAAATATTTTTGTGGATTTTGATCTACATCTTGTCTTTTTGCCTCACCCCATTTATTAATAATTACCGTATTAATTTCATCCTGCTTTTTAGTTTTTTCTTCTTTTTCTTTCTTAGCACTTTCAACTTCTAAATAGCGCCATTTTTCCATATGAATAACCCCATTCTTTCCTTCATAGATATAATCTTCTCTGTAAATTCCATTTTCTACGTTTCTTCTATGATTATAATTTTCTACCATAAAATCATAGACACCCTTTGTCATCATCATTTTAAAGAAGATAGGTCCCATCTCAATACACAAGAAAACCATTAAAATTAACCATGGCACCATGCCACCAATTTCATGGCTAATTTGAATTCTCTTTAATAAACCATCATATCCATGTGCTTTTTGTTCGTTCTTTTTATATTCTACCCTTAAATCATCGGCTAGTGCATTAATTTTAGTATTAACTTGATCTAACTGTTTTCGCCAACTTTCAACCGAGCTCTTTTTTTCATTGACATATTTATCTTTTTCACTACGTTTTGTTTCAATGTCATTTTGCATTTTTTGAGCAACTGGACCAAATCCATAAGCTCTTTTATCTTGCATCTCCGCTTGTTGCTTTGCCACTAAATCATCTATACCCGCATCAAAAGAGGTTAAACCTTTTTCATACTCAGCTAATTTTCCTTCGTATTCTGCCTTGTCTTTTTCAAGACCAGTTCTTTTTTGTTTAAACAATAAATCGGTTTGTTTATTTAAATCTTCTGCATATTCAGCTTGGAACTTACTTAATTCTGAGTTTACTTCTGACTCTAGAATTTTAATCTCTAATGGAGATGAAATAGCAAATCCCAATATTAATGCGATAATAATACGAGGCAATGCTTGTAAGAATTCTTTTATTGTAATTGAATCTGTACCATCTCCCTTACCTGTACTTGAAATAATAAATCGGTCTAAATTAAAAATTACAAGACCCCAAACTACTGCAAAAACCATCGTAGCAATTTTTATTCCAATAGTAGATGTTAGTGAGTAATCATTGGCATCTCCCTTTGGACCAAAAATTGTATAAAAAGCAAAAGCGCCAGATACACCAGCCAGCAAACCTGTACATAAAACGATTCCGCCAATTCCTGCATACTTAACCCTGTCCTGCATTGGAGAGAGTTTCATAAAATAAGGATCGGCACCTGCGCACCACCATAAAAATTCAGTAATTCGATTAGGTGTTTTTAAGCTGTAGTTTGATGATTCCATTCTTTAAAATTTAATTTTGTTTCATATACTCAGATAAATCGTCGTATGGTTTAATTTGTATTTTATTATTAAGTAGATTAATTCGACCATAATTTTCATCTGCAAAGACAGGAGATTCAATTTTAAAATGTCTTGTTTTGATTTTTGGAATTTCCACAGATGTTGGTTGTGCTATTTGAATTGAAATATCCATTGGTACCACATTCATAAAATTCACATGCAATACGAAGTCAACATATCTAAAGCCGAAACCTAATGCAATAAATCTAATTGTAGGAGCATATACATTAGTGACGCTTGTAAATGATCCCGTATTTTTTTGAATTTTATACCTCTTAAAAATAGACTCCCCATTGTCATATATAATTAATACACGACTGCATCCATCAATCTCATATTCAAGGTTAAAAGGTTGACCTTGTATCAAATAAGATACTTGGCTATTATTAAGTAAAAATCTGGCTTGCAACAAGTTGGGATCTATTTATTAAAACAAGTTAATATATATTTATTAATCTATACAAATCTAATTATTTGAAATTAAACATGTAAAATTTAATGAATATTTAATTGGTTCGGACTTTTTCCAAGTCCGCCGAGATAGGTACAATTATAAATATCGTTCATTGAGCTAAACTCAACTTCTTCTTTTTCATAAGAAAATGCTTGTTCCAGAGTTATGGTCTTATTATTGTCTCCGCAACTCATATCAATATCTTTCATTTTAATTTGACATGGATGTTCATATCCACAAGCATGCGTCATTTCTAATGTCTCTTTTCTTAAAGTATTTATATATTTAGCAAATCGAACCGATTTTAAAGTAGGATCTAGGCCGCCACTTAGCCATTTATTCTGCGTTGCAATTCCGGTTGGACACTTGTCTGTATGGCACTCCTGAGCTTGGATACAACCTATTGATAACATTGCCTCTCTTGCTATATTAACCATGTCTGCACCTAGTGCAAATGCTTTCATTATCTCACTAGGGAACCCTAATTTTCCAGATCCTATAAATACAATATCATTTGTTAAGCCCTTATTTTTAAATAATTGATATACTTCGGTGAAACCAAAAACCCAAGGAAGCGAAACGTGATCGGCAAATGAGGGAGGTGCAGCACCAGTGCCACCTTCACCACCATCAATAGTAATAAAATCAGGTCCTCTATTTTCAGATTTCATAATATCTGCCAGTTGATGCCACTCTCCAAGGTCACCAATTGCTGATTTAATGCCCACAGGTAAACCGGTTTTTTCTGCTATTTTTTCAATAAAATCTACCAATTCACGAACATTCGAAAATGCAGTATGATAAGTTGGAGACAACACATCTGTGTGTGGCTTAACGCCCCTTATTGCAGCTATCTCGGGGGTGTTTTTTGCAGCAGGCAAAACCCCGCCTTTTCCTGGCTTAGCGCCTTGAGATAGTTTTATTTCTATCGCCCTTACCTTGTTATATTTATTTGTAACCAGCTCCTCTAGTTTTTCAAAACTAAAATAACGATGACCGTCTTCACCCGTGATACCACATCCAAAATAGCCTGTACCAAACTGAAAAACAACATCAGCACCTAATTGATGGAAGGGAGAAAGTCCACCTTCTCCGGTATTGTGAAAACTTCCTACCATTGCGGCACCCTTATTAAATGCGGTTTGCGCCTGTGAGGACAAAGAGCCATAACTCATTGCCGAAATATTAACAATCGAATAAGGTCTGAATGGTTTACGTCTATTCTTTTTTTGACCCATCACTTTTGCACATGGTATAAAATATGGATCATGATTCTTATGATTAATATGATCATCATTTACCCTAAATGGAAACATTTTTGGATTTACAAAAATGAAATTAGGTTCATAAATGTTTTTATCAGTGCCAAATCCTTCATAATTATTCACACCTTTAGAAGATGCATATATCCATGATCTTTGACTTCTATTAAAGGGTAATTCTTCTCTGTTATTTGAAATAAAATATTGACGAATTGGAGGTCCGAGTTTTTCTGCAAAATATCTTAAACGTCCAAAAAGTGGAAAGTTGCTAATTATTGTATGCGACTTTTGAGTTCGATCCAAAATACCAACAACGACTATCAACAATAAAATAACTAAGAGAATGTATAACATAGCTTTAATTTTTTAAATTATAATTTGACACTTATCACTTGAACATTGAAGCGTTAATTGTTCAATAGAATGTTCTTTAAGATCGGACTTAAGCATTTCTCGTTTTTGCTTAGATAAATCCTTTAAGCGTTTTGCTTCGCAAAATCTTCTCAGTTGTCTTTCGTTTTCAATAACTAATCCAGGCACAGATAAATGATTACCCGCTTCGTCTTTTGCCAACATTGTAAAATAGCATGAATTAGTGTGTGTAATTTTGCCTGAACGCGGGTTTTCACATTCTATTCGCATTCCTATAATCATTGTTGAGTTCCCAACATAATTAATTGATGCTTTAATTATTAGCAAATCACCTACTTCAACCGGGCTTAAAAATTCAACACCCTCTACAGCAACTGTCACACAATATGCCTTGCTATGTTTTGTCGCACACACATAAGCAACTTTATCCATTAATGATAATAAATAGCCACCATGTACCTTTCCACCAAAATTTGTATAATTAGGAACCATTAGTTCTGTAATTGTAACTTCAGATTCACTTATTTTTCTGTATTCCATGGAGCGATTATTTGATATATTCTTCTTGTGTTGGATAACTATTTAATTTGATGCCCATCTCCTCGACAACATTCCATATAATAATAGATTCGTTAGCAAATTTATCATTTGCTTCTTTCCATGCATATAGATAAATATGATGTAAAATTTTTAATGAGTTGGTTCCTTCTTCTTTAATTGTTAATTCGCCTTGTTCTGCAACTAAATCTATTTTTGTATTATTCCCATCTTCGGTATATCTAATATCTTTGACTCCACTCCAAGAAAAAATAGGTTGCATGATAGACTTGTCAATGCAATTGCTATGAAACCCATCCATATTTACATATAAAAAGCCTTCCATATTTTGATCACTAATGATCACTTTAGATAAAAAGAAATTTGCAACATGATTGTCAACTGAATAATTCTCTTTTTCTAATGCTGCATTTATATAAGGCAAGTGAGGTAAAATTCTTTCTTGCTTTATACGTGTACATAGTTTATCTATTGTTGAAACATTCGTTATATCAAAATGGGACAGAGTTGTTTTTTTAACCTCAGGTTGAGGTTTTTCAACTTTTGACTCTTTCATAATTGGGGTTGATTCAACTTTCTCATTTTGTCCTTGTTCTGTTACGGTTGAGTCTTCCGTATCCACTTTATTTAATCTAGACAACAGAGTTGAAAAATCTGCAACATCCCCTTCTTCAGAAGCAGTTTCAGTATTTTGATCTTCTTCAGTTTTTGGTTCCACTGAATCAACCTCAATCTCTTCTTCTGTTTCTGAAGATTCGGTTGATATAGTATTTTTAATTTTTGATAATAAAGAAGACAGCTCTGCTTTTTCTTCGACATTAGAGTCTTCATTCTTTGAAGTTTCTTGGATACTTTCGGCTTCGTCAATTACCGTTTCTTTTTCAATTTCTGAAACTTCTTCAACCTGTTCTTCTGGCACTTCCTCTTCTTCGGGAACCGCTATTGGTTTTATTGTATGAACAGGAGGAATCGTTTTTGGTTCTTGATTGAAATTTGCTAGCAAGTCCACCTCTTCTTGTTCGGAAGCAGCAACCGGAATATTCGGGTTAACCGTTTTGGGTTTTTCATGAATAGCATTTAGAATATTTGAGATGAAATCTACGGCTGCCGAAACAGCTTTATTTGCTTCTGAAAATTCTGGATTATTAAGAATTCTAATTCCATTACCATAAGATTCAATATTGGTAGAATTGGAAAGAACCTTTAATACAAACTCCTCATCTCTGCAGTAAAATCCAACTTTAATTACTTCTTTTGCAGTATTAAAAAATAAATGAGCACCTCGTTTAGGATAAACAATTGGCATAAAAATGTCCAAGTGATTGTCTTCTCCTATTTTTTTTGCTTCGGCTTCTGCATATATTTTTTTAATAGCGCCAAAAAGTTCTTGTTGTAAAGCTGCGTCGTCACTTACATTAGATACAGATTTATCTGAAACTGATTTAGTAGCAAATTTTTCACAACCATTTTGAGCACACCAGTCGTTAAGTTCGTTTAATGTTAGATTATTTTGTTCTGTCGTATGGACTATTTCACCATTTTTCTTAAACGAAACTTCTACCTTGACACCAATCTCGTCCTCAAATTTTTTCTCTAATGAGCTGATTTTCAATGAGGCTATGATTGAAATGTCGTCCCCCTTTGTTTTTCTAATCTCAGATAAGGTTTTATCTGCCTCAAATTCCATTCCGTTTGTATCAAAGAATGTCAAATTCAAGAATTCAAACTTTTCATTAAACTCTTTCTGTATGGTTTCGATTTTCTTTCTACCATTCATCGATAATTCAGATGCCATAAATAAATCTATTAATTAATATATTATTAAAGTTATATTATTTTTTTTAGATACGTTTTTTATTATATTTGTTTTTCAACAAAAACAACCAACTATGTCAAACGAAATTTCAGTGCCAACAGATATTAAATATGCACACGTAATCACTTTAGTTTATTTATTTATTGCAGGTTATTCTGATGGTGAATTTAGCGATTCAGAAATGGCAATAATCAAATCCAAATTAAGCAATTGGATGGGTGATGATGCAACAAATGCAGATATCAATAAAATGTTACTAGAAGCTTGTGCATGGTATGATTCATTAAATGAAGACGAATTAAAGAATTCTGTTGTTAATTCATTACCTCTTTTAAAAGAGAAATTCAATGAAGATGCTTTAAAAGTGATCATTACTGATCTTATCGCTATTGCAGAAGCTGATGGGAAAGTTACTCAATCTGAATTTGGTAATGTAAAAGTTATCACAGAGTCATTAGGATTTTCTTTCTAATTCTATAATGATTGTAAAAAAAGGCCAACTTTTCAGTTGGCCTTTTTTTGTGGAATAGGTGTGTTTTTATGTTTAATTATTTCATCAATTTATTATTAAAAGGCCTTGAATAATAAATAAAATAAATACATAAGGCCTCGAGCGAAAAGATACACACAAATTTTAGCGATCAAATAGCCAGCTATATTTTTTATTATTTCAAAAACAGAATGAACATTACTTTCGGTTTTATCTACTACTCCTGCCTCAGATTTTAAATCTATAAAACTTTTTGAATTAGAATGTAACGTGTTAATATAGTCATAGATTTTAATTGTACCCGATTTGGTAATATTCATTTTATAGGTGTCAATTGTGAGCTCATGATCATTATTAAGCTTTACAAGTATATAATGTTGGGGTATTATCCATAATATTTTTTTTGTTTTTAATTCTAAGGATTTAATTTCTAAATAGGTTAAGGCGAATTCATTTTTGTTATCACTCCAATAAATGTTTTCTTCATATATTATTACCCTATCACTTTTATTTTTAAAAATAAATACAAATAAAAGTATGGAAGGAAATAGAATAGAAAAAAATAAAAATAATAATGCATAATTATTATTACTAAATTGTTGTAACTCCGGAGAAAGATTATAATAATAGAAAACCGAAAATATATCTATTATTATGATAGGAAAATAAAAATAAAATTCATTTTGATTGAAATATATTCCATTATCAAACACGCCATTTTTGGTTGGAAGTTTTTTTGCAAAATAGAAACCTAAAAAACTAAAAATTATTAATAAGGAGGGCATTATAAATCCGCTAGATTTTCCTGCCAAAATATATAATGCCGTATAAAAAAATACTAAGATTAGAGTGCTTGTATTTAAGAGAACTTTTTTCATATAATTGATTTGATATATTTAAATTTAATTAATATTTGGGACTTATTTATTAATTGTTATTACTTTTAGTATCTATGAACAATAAAATTGCAACAGTACTTCGTATTCTATATTCTACAGGTTTTCCTTTATTAGCTATGTATGTTGGCGCGCTCATTCAAACAAAATATAGCATTATAGCATTAATAGCATTGATTATGGTTTATTTGCTAACGGTATTATACGAAGATAAATCAAGCAAAAATTTACTTAGTATCCGTGGACTTGAAATGAGGTTATTGATTTGGACACTAAATTTATGTATAGCACCCTTTATTGGTTTTAATTTTATTGGAATACTTATTTATGTGTTTTTGTTTCTTATCACAATAATTACCGTTTCCAGGGATGAAGATTTTGTTGAAATTGGAGAAGGGATTTTTCTCGGTCTTCTTTCAAAGAAGCGATTAATAATTGGCGCTATCTTGTTTTTTGCTTTTTTAGTCTTTCTGCTTTATACAAAAGGCCCCGAGGGTTTAATTCATTTCCGCCTGTAGATTAAGGAATAAAGCCACTAGCTTTTGAAAATATAATATTTTAATTATATTTGATGTTCATGCTTTTACAAGCTTTTACAATTCTAATCATTTGAAACGAATCTTTATGAAACTAGGTATGAAATTTTCTTTCGTATTACTATTTGTGTCTTTTCTAACTGGATGTAGTTATCTAGATAATAGAAAACAAAAATCTTGGGAAAAGATTTCAGTAACAGAAAAAAAGAGCCTTTCAGGAGATTTAAAATCTTATAGCACACCATCTAAATTAAAACTTCAGGATTTTATTAATAAGTTTGGTCAGCCCGTAGATACATTTGATTATACATTTAGATTTACGAACGACGTGATTGAGTATGAGGGGTTGCTTGCTCCAAATGTGGTGAGCATGAAAGAATATAATGATTATGTAAAACTAATTGACCCAATTAGAGAAAGGCTTGTAAAAAAATATACTTACCGCGAAGAACAATATGTATATAGATTGAGAAAAGCATATTATAAAAAAATGGCTCAATATGAGTTTAAATATAAAGAATCACGTCAAGATCGATTAAATAGAATTAAGGAGATGATGCCCAACTGGGATACAATTTACATTGATAACTCTAAACTTAAAGATCTATATCCATATGACAGCGAATACGATTTAAGTTTTGATTTAAAAGCCCAAAACTGTATTCGCTATGACTTTGCTTTATCAGAAAAGGTGACCAAGGAAAGCGTTTATGGAACTTACTCTAATGATACTGATGCGCAAAAATCAATCAATACTTTTGGATATATTTTAGTTGACAAAAATGGAGATGTAAGGGTAATTGATGGATATTATAGATTTGATGAAAATGAAAATAGTGCTAAAGATAAAAATGGAAAAAGAAATTTAATTTTTGTTGGAATTGGAATTATAGGATTAATTATTTTGAGTAAAATAAGGGCTAGGCTTAGATTCAAAAAAATGCAGGCTAAAGAGTTGCTTTTGTTAGAAGAAATATTAAATGATGCAAGGAACTTAGATATTAAAAGTGCTAGAACAAAGTATTATAGGTTAAATAGGTCTTTACTTATTAATACTGGATCAGAATCAAAGTTCACCGAAATTGAAATTAGATTTAAATATACAATTGACTGTACAAAATGTGGCAATCCCAATTTCGTACAATCAACTATTGAATTAGTTGATACAGAAACAGATGTTTACATGACCAATGGCAGGTACAATAAAGACGGTACACTAGATAAGCGATTCAATACAGAATACGATTATGAAACCACCTATGAATACAAGGCGCACTGCGATTATTGTAAAAAAGATTTTAAATTTGAAAGGAGCAGTAAAATTTAAAATCAAAATAGAAAGTTTTAGCTTCATTTTTTAATAAATGCTCTTAGAACAAATTCATATTTTAGGACTCCTTCTTTATAAACCTATCGAAGATTTAATTCGTATAAATATCTGATAAACATCATTTTTTAAATATTATTTATATTTTATTAATAATATTTAATATGTTTAATGTTTTGTATATATAAATTATTATATTTGTTGAATCTATATCTAACCTGTCTTAAAAAGCCCCCACTTGTTAGGTTCAATTTTTAACATTAAATCAAAAAAAATGAAAAAAAGTTTTGGAATCTTTGTGTTGGCGGCGGTTACATTATTGACAAGCTGTTCAAGACAAATGTACACGGGCAATGGCGCACTTAGTGATGTTTCTTTACAGAGAAATTCTTCTGAGTACGACATTAAGCGTTTAAATGAAATTGAAGTTTCTGGTAAATCATTCTGGGGTATTCCATCGAACAGTTACAATGCTAATAAAAACAAAAAGAGCATGATCGTTCGTTTTAACGGATTGGAATTAGGAAGAACACCTAAAATTTTACCAATCTTAACAATGGTAGGTTACACATTTGGTGTAGGTGGTGTTTTACAAGAGATTGTTGGAAAGAAGCAAGTTGATAATGGCTACTATAGCATGGATGGTGATTATAAATTAGGAACCGTTCCTTCTTTATTACTTGCATTACCAGTTGCAGGTGCACTTAACAATTTCACTTGGGGTGGATCTGCTTTCTCAGGGGCTACTAATGAATTAAACTATCGACTTGTTACAGATAATCCAAATGTTGATGTATTCTTAAATCCAAAGTATACTATTGATTACAAAATGGGTTTCTGGAGACAATCTGCTAATGTAAAAGCAAAAGTAATGGGTGCTACAATTAAATAAATTTTTAATTGAACATACAAAAAAAGGACGCTAATGCGTCCTTTTTTATTTAGAGATATCATACCCTTTTATTTCTTTTTAACTGCAACTTTTAAAACCTTAACTAAATTAGGAATATCGTCTACGTTTTTTTCTGTCCAAAAATATAAAAATTTTCCAGTACTAGCCTGCGTGTTCTCGTCAATTACAGGAATACTAATTGAAATTCTTTTCTCTTTCTCTACTACTGTGTAATAAAAGACCATTTCCTTTGCTTTAAAAACAAACTCACTAGATTTTTCTTTTAGCGAAAGTCCTAGATTAGGAATTATATTTTTTTCAAGAAAATTAATAAACTCATTCACTTCATCCAATCCTAAGTATGCAAAAGAAGTTGTTTCATCTTTTTTGACTCCAAAACCACCAATGGACGCAACAGGGTTAGCTGATTTAACCATCATTTCTAATTGCAATGCACTAAGCTTTTCTCCCGTTTTTAAATTTTTCAATTCTACAGGAAAAAAATGAACATACTCGCCAATGCCAGATTTAAATTCAGCCTGCGTACTCCAATCTCTATAGAAATTAAACTGTGGTTCAATGCCGATAAATTTTCTTGTAGCAGATTGTCCATCAACAAAAATTTGCTGACCAATTGATTGAGATGCAATAAAAATGCATAAAATCGCACATATTTTTTTCATCTTCTTTTTATTTTTTTATTAATTAATGCCACCAAGTTCTTATTACCCTGGTATTATAAACCACTTTTGGTTGATTGTTTCCATAAGCCACACCAATGTCTCTAGCAGCAGAAATTGCTCTTTTACGAATATCAACTTCATCTTGTTGGACTTTTAAGGCTAATTTCCACTCTCTACCATCCTTCTCTTTTACCCAAGCTCTTACTTCATTTGCAACTTTTTGAGCCTCTTGATTACATTTAGAATCAGTTGCGATTTCAGCTAAATAAGCACTTGTTGTTTCAATATCCTTAGAAGCCCATGCACCCTTTGCCTTACCAAGCGCAACTTCACATCGATGATCTTGGATATTTTGCAACATGCCTTTGATTTCTGAATAACAACTCATGTCAGGAGTATAAGATGAGATATAGTTTGCGGCTTCGTCCCAATTATCTTGTGCAATTAACGCTTTAGCCTTGCTAATGTTTAATTGACATTCATTTTCAGCTTTAGCTTTATAAATTTGAACACCCAAGTCCATTGCGTCTTCATAACAAGTTTTACAAACTTCTGGAACTTCTGCCAACACATATAAAGCATTGTCGTAATTCTTTTGTGCAGAAAGGGAAGTTGCTTCTTTCAGAATAAAGTCACATCTTGAATTATAGTATTCAATTATTTTACTTTTACCTTTTTCAACAAATGCTTGAATGGTTTTGTCTGAAGTCTTAATTTTTTTAAGTGCTTCAATATAGGCTTTTGTTTCATTGTCTCCTATTGACTTAAAATTTAAAGCTTCTGTTGCAAAAATTGTACCATCAATACCATCACCTATAATTAGATTTACTTCAAGCTCAAGTATAATTTGATCTGGAGGTCCAACAATGATGTTTTTAGACAATTCATTTACTTGACCACTAATCAAAAATCTTTTCGAGGCGCCAGATCCACCCATACCATTTGCAGCTACAATTGCATTTAGCTTAGATTCGAAAAGTTTTTGAGCAGCTGGTTTGATATTTGCATCTTCTGGCACATACGTATTTAATACAATTCTAGCGATATCATCGCTTTTGCCTAATGTGTTTTGTGCACTTGCTGCAAAGCTCAATAAAAGAAATACAAAACTGATTACTGTTTTCATATTAATATATTTATTCTGGGTTTGTACCAATAACGATTGTTGCAAGACCAAGCCCTCTTGACTCCACCGTAGAATTGATCTCAAATTTTTTCAAATACTTTTTAAGATCTTCCAAGAAGGAGGCAGCATTGACAGCAGAAGGCTTACCAGATTTCACTAATTTATTAACCTTGGTCAATGGAATTCTAATATCCTTTAAGGTCATTTTAGTTTTGGTAACCACTGCGTTTGGTTCAGATTTTGCATTTTCCGTCATCCAAGCACTAATGATTTCTTTCAATGGATAAGACTCGCCTTCAATGGTGTATTCTTTGTCTAAGTTTCCGGCAAATGATTCTGACATAGTAACCTCTAGTTGAACTTTTCTACCTTCTTCATCCATCTTGTTAAAATAGGTTTGAAAAGTATTGATAAAGTCATCCATTTTATCATTTACTGATTGTTCAATTAATTCACCAACAAGGGCAGATCTTGATTCTGGACCAAATCCATCGGCAGTAGAAACAACATCTCCGGTATAAGAATCTACAGCTTTAAGCTGATAATATAATTGGAAATTTGGGGGCTTGGAGTTGACTTTCCAATAAACTGATATTTTAATATCGGGTTTAACAATATTAATAATTTGATCTAAAAAAGAGGTTTGACGCTGATCATCAGAAAATTTACTGATTAATTTTTCTTCGTTTATTTTATCTATTTCAGCCTTCATATCAACTGGCGGATAATCTCTTTTTAAAAACAGCTTTGACAAAGAACCATTTGCAACCATAAAATCTTCATCATTAATGGCTTTCTCATAATCTGGAGTCGCAGTAGATCCGCCATTTTGGTTATCCGTTTTTTTGGTATAACCCTTATCATTCATAGCCCAAGCATCGCTTGGATAAATAATTATCCTTGGCTTAGTAACACTTTTGTCAACTTTAGCGAACTTTTCAATAATACCATCTGCTTCTAATTGCTCTCTTAAGGCAAGCACATTAACCTGAACCGTCATGTTTACACGATATTCAGTCTTAGTCACTTGATCTACCTTGTCTGGTCGTCCTGTAGGGAGTATGACAAATTTTGAAAACGTTCCGCCGTCGGCAAAAAAGGCATCAAAGTACTCTCTCTTATCCTCAAATAAATTTGGATTTTTTGTTAAAGCTGGTTTTGTTTGACAACCAACACTATTTCCAAAAACACCTTTAAAGATAACACCATGCACTGCGTTTTTCTTAGACTGATTGATAGACAACTTGTCGTCTCTTAAATAAGAAACAACATCAATTAAATAAGAATTGTCTGCACCTCCTGTGCCCTTACAACTTAGCTCATATCGCCACTCTTCGGTGGCGATATTTGCTTTTCTTTGATCTCTTCCTGTTTGTGACATTGTCAAATTGACGAATGAAAAAAACAAAGAAAATATAAATACTTTTTTCATTTGTTTATTGCTATTTTTTATTTTACTAATCTTACGTAAAACCACTCTCTTGCGTCTTTATTTTTTCCTTTAAAATAAGTTTGATCAATTTCTTGTTTTGGAGCACCATAACGATTATCCCAAACCTTGTTTTTATCTACTTCAATTGTACCAATTTTATTGTACTCGCCGCCTCTAATTTCTAAGATTTCGAATTTCTCTCCACCCTCTAAACCTTCTTTCATACCCAATTTAGCAGAAAATGGATCAACACCAGTTAACTGATAAAGAGGCTTAAACACTTCATACTCTCTTTGTAATTTTGTAAATACTTTATCTACGTTTCTGATTGTAGAAAGCTCGATAATTTCATCTTCTGTTCTATCGCCCTCACCTTTCTTAAGTGAAAAAGTTACTAAAGAGTTTGCTTTTTCTTGACCTACAAATTCTAAATTAAAATTCATTGCATTGAATGCATTGATATCAAGTTTTTCTCTAGAAGACATTGTTTTTCTTAAGTCATTATAAATTTGCTCATTCCACTCTAATTTGTATAACCAAGCGTTAGTCCAAACAGAATAACCCTCTGAAGTTTTTTCATAAATCTTGTCAGCAGCCTTTTTAGCCAAATCTTGCAGCATTCCACTTAGTTTTCCAGCTTGTGCATATGCTACTTGACGAATAGCCTCAGCAGGAATAGCGTTTGAAACGAAGTTTAATTTTGTAAATACAACGAAAGTGTTGTTGATTAACTTTTCTGACATCTTGTCGATTTCGGTATTTGCTAAAGCAGACTGTTGAACTCTTTGTTTGTCTTCTTCACTCATGCTTAGTTTGATTCTTTCATTAAACACAGAGAAATCAAAACTTCCATCATCTTTAATTGAATACCATTTTTTAACTAAAGATTGTGCAACCTTTTGATCTTTAATAAACTTGTCCAACTCATATTTAACTTGAGAGTTGTCTTCTAAAATTCCAGCTGTTGCAGAAGACATTGCTGCACCTAAACCTTTTCCTAATTCTGATTCTTTGATGCCCAATGCTGTTTTTTCTTCATCCGTTAATTTATAGCCACTAAGATTAACAGAATTAGCGCCTACTCTATGATCGTCATATTTGTCAGGAAAAGGATACTTATTATAAGACGTTTGCACTTTTGCAGCATTATCAAAATTCAAATTTTCAATATTAATAATATGCAAAGAGCTTCTTTGAT